>Ga0268298_10001376_pt1 | contig 28793 bp, 36 predicted proteins | sample WWTPWeurt_MetaG_FD_194462 | JGI IMG/M metagenome (GOLD analysis project Ga0268298, IMG submission 194462) | Activated sludge microbial communities from WWTP in Nijmegen, Gelderland, Netherland - WWTP Weurt | ecosystem: Engineered > WWTP > Aerobic digester > Activated sludge | place... | reverse complement strand
GAACGTGCGTACTCTTTGGCGATGGCGCCGGCGCCTTGGTGCTCGAAGCGTCGGATGCGCCGGGAATTCTGGCCAGCGCTCTTCATGCCGACGGAAGCCAGAGCGGGATTCTCAACGTTCCCGGTCAGATCAGCGGCGGGCGGGTGTGCGGCGATCCCTTCCTGCGCATGGACGGTCAAGCGGTTTTCAAATTCGCCGTCCGCGTCCTTGCCGAAGTGGCCGAGGAAGTCTGCGCCCAAGCGGGGGTTCCCGCTGCAGGAATCGACTGGTTGATTCCCCATCAGGCCAATATCCGCATCATCGAGGCTACCGGCAAGAAACTCGGCGTCGATCGGGAGCGAGTTATCGTTACCGTCGATCACCATGGGAACACGTCCGCCGCTTCGATTCCCCTGGCACTTGACGAGGCGGTGCGCGATGGGCGCATCCGGTCCGGCCAGAAAGTCTTGGTAGAGGGCGTGGGCGGCGGTTTCACCTGGGGCGCCGCCCTCATGCAATTTTGAAACTGAGGTCCAAAGGTCGGCTGGGTCCGACCCTGAGATTTCCACTGTTCGTCTCCCTTTAGGAGCTCACGATGTTCGCTTTCGTCTTTCCCGGTCAGGGTTCCCAGAGCGTAGGCATGATGGCCGCCTACGGCGATTCTGCCGTCGTTCGCGCGACTTTCGACGAGGCCTCTAGCGCTCTCGGTGACGACCTCTGGCGAATGGTGGCCGAGGGGCCGGCAGAGGCTCTTTCCCAAACCGTGAATACCCAGCCGGTCATGCTCACCGCCGGGATTGCCGTCTGGCGTCTCTGGCTCGAAAAAGGAGGGCGGCAGCCCGCTTGCGTCGCCGGCCATAGCTTGGGTGAGTATTCGGCCTTGGTCGCCGCCGGGGTGATCGCGTTCAAAGACGCAGTGCCTCTGGTCCGGCTACGCGCTGCTGCCATGCAGGAAGCCGTCCCCTTGGGTACGGGAGCCATGGCCGCAATTCTGGGCCTCGACGACGAGGGCATACGGGCGGCGTGCGCCGAGGCGGCCCAGGGCGAGGTCGCGGAGCCGGTCAATTTCAATGCCGCCGGCCAGACCGTCATCGCGGGCCACAAGAGTGCCGTCGAGCGTGCCATGGAGGCATGCAAGGCGCGGGGCGCCAAGCGGGCGGTGGCATTGCCGGTCTCTGCCCCCTTCCATTCCTCGCTCATACGGCCCGCCGCCGACAAGCTGGGAGCGCGGCTGGCCGACCTGGAATTCAAGGTGCCGGTAATTCCGGTCATCAATAACGTTGACGTGGTACAGGAATCGGACCCGACGCGCATCAAGGACGCCCTGGTGCGTCAAGCCTATAACCCGGTACGCTGGGTCGAGACGATCCAGAAAATGGCTGCCCAAGGCGTCACCACGGTTGCGGAGTGCGGTCCTGGCAAGGTGCTCGCCGGACTCACCAAGCGTTGCGCCGAAGGCATCAACGGCGTTGCTCTCGCGGATGCGGCCAGCGTCGAAGCCAACCTCGGCCTGGAGTGAATACCATGCTGAACGGACAGATTGCCTTGGTGACCGGCGCCACTCGCGGCATCGGCCGTGCCATCGCGCTCGAACTGGGCCGCCAAGGCGCGGCAGTCGTCGGTACCGCGACCAGTGAAGACGGCGCGGAAAGGATTTCGGCCTATCTTGCGGCGGCAGGCGTCAGGGGGCGAGGTTTCGTCCTCGAGGTGCGCGACGCGGGCCAGGTGGAGGCTGCCATTGCCACGATCGAGAAGGAATTCGGAGCGGTCGGCATTTTGGTCAACAATGCCGGCATTACCCGCGATAATCTCGCCATGCGGATGAAGGACGACGAGTGGGACGCGGTCATCGATACCAATCTCAAAGCCGTGTTTCGTCTTTCCAAAGCCGTGATGCGGGGCATGATGAAGGCCCGCCAGGGGCGCATCATCAACATCACCTCGGTGGTCGGACACTCCGGCAATCCCGGTCAGGCCAACTACTGCGCGGCCAAGGCAGGCGTAGCCGGCATGACCCGTTCCCTTGCCCGCGAGCTGGGCAGTCGCAACATCACCGTGAATTGCGTCGCACCGGGCTTTATTGCCACTGACATGACAGAAGGCCTGGACGAAAAGCACAAGGCGGCGATGCTGGCGGCGATTCCCCTTGCCCGGGCTGGATCTCCGGAAGATGTGGCGGCGGCTGTTTCCTTCCTTGCATCGCCCGGAGCGGGCTATGTGAGCGGGACGACCGTGCACGTCAACGGTGGTATGTTCATGGACTGATTTCCGGCGGGGCCGGCTTTTTGGTAAACTCGCAGCGTTTTTTCAACCCGTAGGGGGAAGGAGTTTTTTAATGGATAACATCGTAGAACGCGTCAAAAAGATCGTCGCCGAGCAGCTCGGTGTGAACGAGGGCGACATCAAGAACGAGTCTTCCTTCGTGGACGATCTGGGCGCTGACTCGTTGGACACGGTCGAACTGGTCATGGCTCTAGAAGAGGAATTCGAGTGTGAGATTCCCGACGAGGAAGCCGAGAAGATCACGACCGTCCAGCAGGCAGTGGACTACATCCTGTCCCACAAGAAGTAATCCATCCTGGTTCCAGTGGCAGAGGCCGGCCCAAGGGCCGGCCTTTCCGCATCCATTCGGAGTGCACATCTTGGCACGTCGCAGAGTCGTCATCACCGGTCTGGGGCTCATCTGCCCCGTCGGCAATACGGTCGAGGAAGGATGGTCAAACATCATCGCCGGCCGTTCCGGTATCGCCAGCATCACGAAATTCGATGCGTCCACCTTTCCAGTTAGGATCGCCGGCGAGGTCAAGGGATTCGACATTGGCGCCTACCTTTCTCCTAAGGAGGCCCGGCGGATGGACGCCTTCATCCACTTCGGGATGGCGGCTGGAATTCAGGCCATCCGCGATGCGGGGCTGGATGGGAATTCGGTCGATCTTGAGCGCGCCGGGGTGGCGATCGGGTCCGGAATCGGGGGCTTGCCTCTGATAGAGGAAACCAAAGACCATTACGCTGCGGGTGGCGTGCGCAAGGTCTCGCCGTTCTTCGTTCCCGGGTCGATCATCAACATGATTTCCGGCAACCTGTCGATCATGTTCGGTTTCAAAGGTCCGAATATCGCCTTGGTGACCGCCTGTACAACCGGGACCCACTCGGTGGGCGAAGCTGCGCGTATCATCGAGTACGGGGATGCGGATGTCATGGTTGCCGGCGGTGCGGAGTCCACCGTTTCGCCGCTGGGCGTCGGCGGCTTCTGTGCTGCGCGTGCCCTCTCTGCGAGGAACGACGATCCTGCAACGGCAAGCCGACCCTGGGATCGCGATCGGGATGGATTCGTCCTGGGCGAGGGGGCAGGCGTGATGGTTCTTGAGGAGTACGAGCACGCCAAGGCTCGTGGGGCCAGGATTTATGCCGAAGTGGCGGGTTATGGCATGAGTGCCGACGCATTCCACATGACCCAGCCCGCGGAAGACGGCGACGGAGCGCGTCGCTGCATGCTCGCTGCCCTCAAGAATGCCGGTTTGGCTCCGGGTGACATCCAGTACATCAACGCCCATGGGACCTCCACGCCTCTGGGCGATGTGGCGGAGACCCAGGCGGTCAAGCGCGCCCTGGGTGATGCGACGAAACATCTGGTGATGAACTCGACCAAATCGATGACGGGTCATCTGCTGGGCGCCGCCGGTGGCATCGAGGCGGTCTTTACCGCCCTGGCTCTTTACCATCAGATTTCGCCGCCAACCATCAACATTTTCAATCAGGACGAGCGCTGCGACCTGGATTATTGCGCCAATCATGCTCGGCCCATGAAGATCGACGCCGCCTTATCCAATTCCTTCGGATTTGGCGGAACCAACGGAACGGTGGCTTTCAAGCGCATTTGAGCGCCGCTCGACGGAGTCATGGAGGGTGCAGTTTCCGATCATCATCGGGCTGCGCCCTTCGTTCATTGTGCGGGGCGGAATTCTCCTTGTGCACCTCGCAGCCGCCTTGGCCATCGCCACATCGGGAGCCGGAGCCGTCATTCTGTGCGCGCTGATGGTGCTCGCCTGCCTGAGCGGGTACCGCGCGTGGATAGCATTCGCCGGTCCGCACCCGTCCCGACTGCGCTTGCTTGCCGATGGGCGCATCGACGTCGAAGTGGGCGAGGGCTCCTGGCAGCACGCCGAGACGATCGGTTCGCCGCGCATTCATCCCTGGTTGACGCTGGTCCGTCTGCGCTGGGAGGCTGGGTTGCAGACGCTAGTCATCGCGCCCGACGCCATTAACGGCGAAGATTTTCGCCGCCTTCGCGTCTGGTTGCGCTGGCGAAAGAGCCCTAACGCCGACGGATGACCGTATTGCGGCCCTGGGCGAGGGTTTCCGGGAAATCCCGCGAATAGTGCAGGCCGCGACTTTCCCGCCGCTTCATGGCGCAGCGCACGATGAGGTCGGCGGTGACCACCAGATTGCGCAGTTCGATGAGATCGTGGCTGACCCGGAAATTGGCGTAGAACTCCTCGATCTCCCGCATCAGGAGTCGTATCCGGTGGGAGGCCCGCTTCAATCGCTTGGTCGTCCGGACGATACCGACGTAGTCCCACATGAAACGGCGCAGCTCGTCCCAGTTATGGGAGATGACCACCTCTTCGTCGGCGTCGGTCACGCGGCTTTCGTCCCAGCGCGGGAGTGAGGGGAGCGCTGGGGTCCCCGAAGCGAGCATGTCGGCGACGGCCGCTTCGGAAAAGACGATGCACTCGAGGAGTGAATTCGAGGCCAGCCGGTTGGCGCCGTGCAGGCCGGTACAGGAGGCCTCTCCAGCGACGTAAAGGCCTGCGAGATCGGTTCGGCCGCGCAGGTCGCTGATCACTCCACCGCAGGTGTAGTGGGCCGCAGGGACCACGGGAATCGAATCTTTGGCGATATCGAGGCCAAGTTCCAGGCAACGGGCGTGGATGTTGGGAAAATGGCTACGGATGAACGTCTCGCCCTTGTGGGCAATATCGAGGAAGACGCAATCCAGGCCACGTTTTTTCATCTCGAAATCGATGGCACGCGCGACGATGTCTCGGGGAGCCAGTTCCCCCCGGGAATCGTGGTCGGGCATGAACCGGGTTCCGTCCGGGAGCAGCAGCAGGCCGCCTTCCCCGCGAACGGCCTCGGAAATGAGGAAGGATTTGGCTTGGGGATGGTACAGACACGTGGGATGAAACTGGATGAATTCCATATTGGCCACCCGGCAACCTGCACGCCACGCCATGGCGATGCCGTCGCCGGTGGATGTGTCCGGGTTGGTCGTATAGAGATAGACCTTGCCGGCCCCGCCGGTGGCAAGCAGCGTGTTTCCGGCACCCAGGGTAATGACGCGGTCGTTTCGGGTATCGAGGGCATAGGCGCCATAGCAGCGGTTGTCACCGAGGCCCAATTTGACGCCCGTGATCAGGTCTATGGCGATGTGATCTTCCAGGACCGTGATATTGCGATGGGCGCGCACGCGGCGCGTCAGGGTTTCCTGGACAGCGAGTCCGGTGGCGTCGGCCACGTGGATCACCCGGCGGGCGCTATGGCCACCCTCCCGGGTCAGGTGGTAGCCCGACGCATCCTGGGTGAAAGGGACCCCCTGGGCAATGAGCCACTCAATGGCCCTTCGTCCGTTTTCGACCACGAACCGGGTCGCCGCTTCGTCGTTGAGCCAGGCCCCGGCGACGAGCGTGTCCCGAATGTGGGCGTCGATCGAATCCTGGCTGTCGAGCACTGCCGCGATACCGCCCTGAGCCCATCCCGAGGCACTTTCCTCCAGGCTACGCTTGCTGACCAGGGCCACGCGGCAGTGATCCGCCAGACGTAAGGCAGCCGATTGTCCGGCAAGACCGCTGCCGATGATGAGTACGTCGTAGGATTTCAAGCTCTTCGCGTCGGGATCGTTGATTCTGCGGCGACTATACCATGGAGGGTGGTTACACTCAGTCACAAACCCGGGACCTTGCCAAGGTTGGACGAGAATACTTCGCGCTATACTCCGCCATTACAACAACCATTAAACCCCCAGGGAACGCGTCAAGCGATGAGTGAGCGCGAGATTGATCAGGCTTTGGTCGAACGAGCCCAAAGTGGCGAGCGGCACGCTTTCGATCTCTTGGTGAGCAAATACCAGCGCAAGCTGGGCCGTTTGCTGTCCCGCTACATCCGCGATCCCGCCGAAGTCGAGGACGTCGCTCAGGAAGCGTTCATCAAGGCCTATCGTGCGCTCCCCGCCTTCCGCGGGGACAGCGCCTTCTACACCTGGTTGTATCGCATCGGCATCAATACGGCCAAGAATTATCTGGTTTCTCAGGGCAGGCGGGCGCCCACCACGACCGAGTTCGACAGCGAAGAAGCCGAAACTTTTGAGGATGGCGATCAACTAAGAGACATCAATACCCCGGAGAGTCTCCTCCTCTCCAAGCAAATCGGTGAAACCGTCAATGGTGCCGTTGAGGCTCTCCCCGAGGAATTGCGAACCGCGATCGTCTTGCGGGAGATCGAAGGACTGTCCTACGAAGAGATTGCCCAAATCATGAATTGCCCCATCGGGACTGTCCGGTCCCGCATTTTCCGTGCTCGGGAGGCCGTGGCCGCCAAGTTGAGGCCGCTTCTGGATACCGCTCCCGACCGACGCTGGTAATGAGTAGTGAATTGACGACAGTTGTCGCCGTCGTTCGGCAGATCGACGGCAATGAAGCCCTCGTTGAAGTGGCCGAGGAAGGTTGCGGCCGCTGCCATGAAAGCGGGGGCTGCGGGGGACAGAATCTTTCCCGCATGCTCTGCGCGAACACCCGGATCTATCGGGTGGCCAATCCGGACGGCGCCCGCATGGGCGAGCGGGTCTTGGTCGGCATTGCCGCCGGGGCGGTGCGCCGCAGTGCCAATCTCGCTTACGGGCTTCCCCTGGTTGGGCTGATTGGTGGCGGAGCCTTCGGTTCCTGGTTGGGCGGCGACCTGGGTTCCGTCTCCGGCGCGGCAGTGGGGCTCGCTGTGGCCTGGATCATTTTCCGTACCTTGGCTATCCGGGGTGAAAAGCCCACCATCCTCGGTCGTTCTTAGGTGTACCCGGAGGTTAATTCCATGAAGCGCCTGCTGGCTATTGCTCTCGTCTTGTTCTTGAACACCTTTGCGCAAGCCGAAGTTCCACCGCCCACGCGAGCCTTGCCGGATTTCGCCGATCTCGCGGAAAAACAGGGGCAGGCGGTGGTCAATATCAGCACCACCCAGGTCTTGCGGGGTCGCAATCCATTCGGAGTGCCGCTGGATGAGAACGATCCGATGTTCGAATTCTTCCGGCGCTTCATTCCCCGTCAGCCTGGCGGCGGCACGCCGCGGGAGTTCGAGAGCAAATCCCTCGGGTCCGGATTCATCATCAGCGCCGATGGCTACATCCTGACCAATGCCCACGTTGTGGAGGCCGCGGACGAGATTACCGTGCGACTGACGGACAAGCGGGAATTCAAGGCCAAGGTGATCGGTGCCGACAAGCGGACCGACGTGGCGCTGATCCGCATCGAAGCGGCCGGATTGCCGACGGTCCGCCTGGGCGACCCGGGCCAGACCCGGGTGGGCGAGTGGGTGGTGGCCATCGGTTCGCCCTTCGGTTTCGACAATTCGGTGACTGCGGGCATCGTTTCCGCCAAGGGGCGTTCCTTGCCTCAGGAGAACTATGTTCCCTTCATCCAGACCGATGTGGCGATCAATCCGGGCAATTCCGGCGGCCCGTTGTTCAATCTCAAGGGAGAGGTCATCGGGATCAATTCCCAGATTTACAGCCGTAGCGGTGGTTACATGGGCCTATCCTTCGCGATCCCCATCGACGTCGCCATGGAAATCCAGAACCAGCTGCGGAGTCAGGGCAAGGTCAGCCGCGGACGCCTGGGAGTGGTGATTCAGGAGGTCAGCAAGGATCTCGCCGAATCCCTGGGTCTTGGGAAGCCCATGGGGGCCATCGTGAATGCGGTGGAGAAAGGTAGTCCGGCGGACAAAGCGGGATTGGAACCGGGAGACGTCATTCTCAAGTTCGACGGCAAGGTCATCAATGCCTCCGCCGATCTGCCGCGGGCGGTTGCCGCCACCAAGCCGGGAACCCGGTCGGTCGTCCAGGTCTGGCGCAAGGGTGCGGCGCGGGACATTACTCTTGTCGTCGGCGAAATCGTCGAGGAGGCAGGCGTTCGTAGCGGGCGTATCCCCAAACCTGCCGAGCAGGCCGCCAATCGGCTTGGCCTCGTGGTCAGCGAACTCTCCGAAGACAAGAAGCGGGAGCTCAAACTGCCGGGGGGGCTGCTTATCGAGGACGTGCGTGGCGGAACGGCGCGCGCCGACCTGCGCCCAGGAGACATCATCCTCGCTCTCATCAGCAAGGGCGCCACGACCGAGGTCAAGTCCGTGGATCAGTTCAACAAGCTCTTGGCCCAATTTGACAAGACTTCCAGCGTCACGCTCCTGATTCGGCGGGGCGAGAGTCAGACCTTTGTCACCATCAAGGGATTCAGCGGTGGAAATTGAAGCGAGTGCGCCGTTGACCTTGCTCAGTCGAAGCTACTGCCATCTCTGCCATGACATGGAGGTGGCGGTGGCACCGCTGGCGGATGAATTCGGCCTGGGCTTGGAAGTTGTGGATGTGGATGCCGATCCGGTTCTCGAGGCGCGCTATGACGAACTCGTACCGGTATTGCTGCACCGCGGCAGGGAGCTGTGCCATTACTTCCTGGACGAGGCCAAAGTGCGTGAATATTTGGCGGAAATCCGCTAAAATCACGGGTTTGCTGAATTCGCCCGGGGCGCCTGCCGGCGCCCTTTTTATTCGAACCGCATGGACCATATCCGCAATTTTTCCATCATCGCCCACATCGACCATGGCAAATCGACCCTGGCCGACCGCATCATTCATCTATGCGGTGGACTTTCCGATCGCGAGATGGAGGAACAAGTCCTCGATTCCATGGACATCGAGCGCGAGCGCGGCATTACCATCAAAGCGCAAACAGCTGCTCTTGAATACAGAGGGCGTGACGGCAAGGTCTATAACCTGAACCTGATCGACACCCCGGGGCACGTGGATTTCTCGTATGAAGTCTCCCGTTCCTTGTCGGCCTGCGAAGGGGCGCTCCTGGTCGTCGATGCTTCCCAGGGGGTGGAGGCGCAGACCGTCGCCAACTGCTATACGGCCATAGAGCAGGGGGTCGAGGTCTTGCCGGTGCTCAACAAGGTCGACCTCCCTTCCGCCGATCCTGACAACGCCCGCAGCGAGATCGAGGACGTGATCGGCATCGACGCCGCCGATGCGGTCCTGGCCTCCGCCAAGACTGGCCTCGGCGTCGAAGACATCCTGGAGGCGGTCATCGCCAAGGTGCCGCCGCCACGGGGAGATGCCGGCGCGCCGCTGAAGGCCCTGATCATCGATTCCTGGTTCGACAACTATGTCGGGGTCGTGATGCTGGTCCGGGTGGTGGATGGCGAAATCCGTCCCAAGGACAAGCTCCATTTCATGGCCACCGGGGCCAATCAACTCTGCGAGCAAGTGGGCGTCTTCACGCCAAAATCCATTCTGCGCGAGGCGCTCCGCGCCGGTGAGGTCGGTTTCGTCATCGCCGGCATCAAGGAGCTCAAGGCGGCCAAAGTGGGCGACACCATCACCCACAGCGACCGCAAGGCGTCGGATCCGCTGCCGGGCTTCAAAGAGATCAAACCCCAGGTTTTCGCTGGCCTCTATCCGGTGGAAGCCAACCAGTACGACTCGTTGCGGGAAGCCCTGGAGAAATTGAAGCTCAACGACGCTTCGCTGCAATACGAGCCGGAAGTCTCCCAGGCTCTGGGCTTCGGGTTTCGATGCGGCTTTCTCGGTCTTCTTCACATGGAAATCGTCCAGGAGCGCCTGGAGCGGGAATTCGATCAGGATCTGATTACCACGGCGCCCACCGTTGTGTACGAGGTGGTGCAACGGGACGGCACCACCATCCAGGTGGAAAACCCCTCGAAGTTGCCTGAAATCGGCAAGACGGAAGAGATTCGCGAACCTATCATCACCGCGACCATCTTCGTTCCGCAGGATTATCTCGGAGCCGTGATCATTCTCTGCAACCAGAAGCGCGGAAGCCAGGTGGATATGCACTACCACGGTCGCCAGGTGAAACTGGTTTATGAAATGCCCATGGCCGAGGTGGTGATGGATTTCTTCGACAAGCTGAAGTCCTGCTCTCGGGGCTATGCCTCTCTGGATTACGACTTCAAGGAATATCGGGCGGCCGATGTGGTCAAGCTCGACGTGTTGATCAACGGGGATCGGGTGGATGCCCTGTCCCTTATCGTCCATCGGGCCAATTCCCAGTATCGCGGTCGAGAACTCGCTTCAAAGATGCGCGAACTGATTCCCCGCCAGATGTACGACGTGGCCATCCAGGCAGCGATCGGCTCCCACATCATCGCCCGGGAAAACGTCAAGGCGTTGCGTAAGGACGTGCTGGCCAAGTGTTCGGCGGCGATATCACGCGCAAGAAGAAGCTCCTGGAAAAGCAGAAGGCCGGCAAAAAGCGCATGAAGCAGGTCGGCAGCGTCGAAATCCCGCAGGAAGCCTTTCTGGCCGTCTTGCGGGTGGATAACTGATCGAGTCGGAAACCCCCATGAATTTCGCCCTGATTCTTTTCGTATTGACTGTGGTTACCGGCGCGCTTTATGCCTTGGACGTCCTCAAATTCCGCAAACAGCGGGCGAAGGACGCCAAGGAGCCGCTCTGGGTCGAGTGGGGAGCGAGCTTCTTTCCGGTGATCCTCATCGTCTTCGTCCTGCGCTCATTTCTTTTCGAACCCTTCAAGATCCCTTCCGGATCGATGATTCCCACATTGCTGGTGGGAGATTTCATCCTGGTGAACAAATTCACCTATGGAATTCGCCTGCCGGTCATCAACAAGAAGATCATCGACCTCAACCTCCCCCAGCGGGGTGACGTGATGGTCTTCCGCTACCCCGAGGATCCCTCCCTGGACTACATCAAGCGGGTGGTCGGCATACCGGGGGACAAGATCGCCTATCAGAACAAGCGGCTGACCATCAACGGAGAGACGGTGGAAGTCAAGAAGATTGCCGACTACCTTCACCCTGAGCGCCTTTACTATTCCGAGCAGTACGTCGAAAAACTCGGGGCGGTCGAGCATCGCATGCTCAACGATGTCGACGCTCCGGCCTATATTCCCGATGTGGCACGCTTTCCCAATCGCGAAAATTGCCTCTACAATGCTGCCGGCGTGATCTGCACGGTGCCCCCGGGCCATTACTTCATGGTCGGGGACAATCGAGACAATAGCCGGGATAGCCGCTACTGGGGTTTCGTTCCCGAGGAGAACATCGTCGGCAAGGCCTTTTTCATCTGGCTGAATTTCGGCGATTTGGGGCGTATCGGCTCTTTCCGGTAAAGGAGAAGACATGAAATACCAGCGTGGAGTGAGCCTTTCCGGCGTGATGTTCTGGGGCTTCATCATCGCCTTGATCGCCATGCTGGGCATCAAGGTTGCGCCGTCGGCGATCGAGTATTACAAGATTCTCAAGGACATCAAGGCGACGGCGGCGAACCTACAGCCGAATGCGACGGTTGCCGATGTCCGCCAGGCTTTCGCCAAGTATGCGGAAGTCGACCACCTGACCGAATTCAAATCCCAGGATCTCGATGTCTCCAAGGAAGGCAATCAGATCGTCATTTCTTTCGATTACGAAAAGAAGATTCCCCTCGGATTCAATGTCAGCCTCCTCATCAACTATCGGGGCTCGACCGGAGGCTCCGGACGGGAGTGATGGCCCTCGCCACCCTCGAGGAGGCCCTGGGCCACTGCTTTGCCGACCGCGGCTTGCTTCAGACGGCGCTGACCCATCGCAGTTTTGGTGCCGGGCATAACGAACGGCTCGAGTTTCTGGGCGATAGCATTCTCAATTGTGTGATTGCCGTAACCCTGTATAGGCGGTTTCCGGGGCTTCCGGAAGGGGATTTGTCGCGCCTACGGGCCAATCTGGTTCGTCAGGACACCTTGCAACGCATCGCCCAGAACATTGCTTTGGGCCCCCAATTAAGGCTTGGAGAAGGAGAACTGCGTAGCGGCGGCGAGGGTCGCCCGTCCATCCTCGCAGATGCCCTGGAAGCAATGCTGGGAGCAGTCTTTCTCGATGCCGGATTTTCCGCTGCGGAGCTTGTCGTGGAACGGCTGTTCGCCGAACTGCTCGACGGATTGAACCCGGGAGAGGCATGCAAGGACGCCAAGACCCGGCTGCAGGAGTGGCTGCAGGGGCGCCGGCAGCCGCTCCCCAAGTACGCCACCCTGGGGACTACCGGCGCCGCTCATAGCCAGCGCTTCGAAGTTGCCTGCGAATTGGAGCGCCTCGGGGTCAGAACTGTGGGAACCGGGTCCAGCCGTCGCTTGGCCGAACAGGCTGCCGCCGAACTTGCCCTCCGGCATCTCGAACCATGAGGCCGTTGCGTTCCGGCTACGTCGCCATCGTGGGCCGGCCCAATGTCGGCAAGTCGACGCTCCTCAACCATCTGGTGGGGGAGAAAATCAGCATCGTGTCCCGCAAGGCCCAGACCACGCGCCATCGCATCACCGGCATCCGCACCGATGCCGAATCCCAGTGCGTCTTCGTCGATACACCCGGTTTTCAGACCAAGTTTTCCAATGCCCTCAATCGGGCCATGAACCGGGGCGTCACCCAGACACTGGCCGATGTAGACGTGGTCGTCTTCGTCGTCGAGGCCGGGCGTTTCGATGCCAAGGACCGAGCCGTCCTCAAGCTGCTTCCGGCCGACAGGCCGGTCATCCTTGCGGTCAACAAGACTGACCGTATCAAGGACAAGGCGGCGCTGCTGCCTTTTCTCGGGCAGTTGGGCCAGGAACGTGACTTTGCTGCCATTGTGCCCATCAGTGCCGCCAAGGGCCGGCAGACCGACCAACTCCTGGGCGAAGTCCGCAAGCACCTCCCCCACGAGGGACTGCTCTTCGACGAGGACGAACTCACCGACAAATCCGAGCGTTTCCTCGCCGCCGAATACGTCCGGGAGAAGCTTTTCCGTCTCCTGGGGGACGAATTGCCCTACGCAACGACCGTGGAGATCGAGAAATTCGAGATGGAGGGAGCCCTTCGCCGCATCTACGCCGCCATCGTTGTGGACCGTGACAGCCACAAGGCCATCGTCATCGGCAAGGGCGGAGAATCCCTCAAGCGCATCGCCTCCGAAGCCCGGCAGGACATGGAGCGACTCTTCGACGGCAAGGTCTATCTCGAAGTCTGGGTCAAGGTGAAATCCGGCTGGACCGACGACGAGCGTTTGTTGAAGAGCCTCGGTTACGAGTAGCCCTATGCAGCGGCAAAAAGTCGACGGGCAACCGGCTTTCGTCCTGCACGCCTACCCGTTTCGGGAAACGAGCCTCATTGTCGAAGCCTTCACCCGGGAATTCGGCCGTATGGCTCTGCTGGCCCGGGGCGCGCGACGACCCCGTTCGGCCCTGCGCGGGCTCCTCATGGCCTTCCAGCCCCTTGAACTCGCCTGGGCAGGAAAGGGCGAAGTGCTGACCCTGATGAAGGTCGAGTGGCAGGGGGGTATCCCGCTGCTCAGGGGCGAAGCGCTCTTCTGTGGCTATTACCTCAATGAACTGCTGATGCACCTTCTGCCGCGGGAAGACGCCCACGAGCGGCTTTTCGACCGCTATCGGGACATCCTCGGCCATCTGGCTGCCGACCCCGGTGGCAAAGTGAAGGAAGCCGATCTGCGGGCCTTTGAGAAGGCCTTGTTACAAGAGCTGGGCTACGGGCTGACCCTCGATCACGACAGCGATGGCCGGCCCATTACCGCCGCGGCTCACTACCACTACCGCATGGAGCAGGGGCCGGTGCGTCTCGCACACGCTGACGAGGCGGAAGATGCAGTGCGCGGCCAGACATTGATCGATCTGGCCGCCGAAGATTTCGCCGATTCGCGCAGCCGGGCGGAAGCCAAGCAGTTGATGCGTACGCTGATGGCGTATTATCTCTCGGGCAAGGAATTGGAAACACGCAAGATATTCAAGGAGTTGCAAGAATTATGATTGAATTGGGCGTCAATATTGACCACATCGCTACCCTGCGCCAGGCACGTCGCACCTATGAGCCTGATCCTGTCTGGGCGGCGGTCGAGGCCCACCTTGGCGGCGCAGACGGCATCACCGTCCACCTGCGGGAAGACCGTCGCCACATCCAGGACGACGATGTGCGCCGCTTGCGGGACCTGACCCAGATCAAGCTCAATCTCGAGATGGCTGCCACCGACGAGATGGTTGGTATCGCCTGCGCCTTGAAGCCGGAAATGGCCATGCTCGTGCCCGAGGGACGTCACGAGGTGACCACCGAAGGCGGCCTCGACGTGGCCGGGCAGGAAGCCCGGCTGAAGGACGTCGTGAGCCGTCTGGCCGGCGCGGGGATCGTCACCAGCGTCTTCATCGATGCCGAACTCCAGCAGGTCGAGGCCGCGGCCCGTATCGGTGCCCGGGTCTGCGAAATCCACACCGGACCCTACGCCCACGCTTTCTATGACAAGGGGCGGGATGCCGAGGCACCGGCCGTCCTTACCGAACTCGACAAGATCCGAAATGCCGGCCAGACCGTCCGTGCACTGGGCATGCGATTCAACGCCGGTCACGCCCTCAATTACTACAACGTCCAGCCGGTGGCCCGACTTTCCGGTGTGCGGGAGCTGCATATCGGCCACGCCATCGTCAGCCGGGCTACCTTCGTCGGTCTGCGGGAAGCCGTGCGGGAAATGAAGCAGCTCATGCGCGAGGCGGCGGACCGCGGCGAATGATCCACGGCATCGGCACCGACATCGTCGCCGTCTCCCGGCTCACAAGCATGTGGGAGCGTCACGGCGAGCGCATCGTCGACAAATTGCTTGCCCCCTGCGAGCGCGAAGGATTCGCCGGGGCGCCGGACAAGGGGCGTTTCCTGGCCAAGCGCTTTGCCGCCAAGGAAGCCTTCGCCAAGGCTCTGGGAACGGGGGTGCGGGCGCCGGCGACCCTGCCTGCCATCGGAGTTGCCCACGATGAATTGGGCAAGCCGGTATTCGCCCTGACCGAGGCCCTGGGCGCCCTACTGGCCGAAAAAGGCCTGGTGGCCCATCTTTCCATCAGCGACGAGGCGGAATACGCCGTCGCCTACGTCATCCTCGAAAGAACATGAAGCCTCAACCCCTCGGACCATTGATGATAGACATCGCCGGGCCGGTACTCACCGATCTGGACAGGGAGCGGCTCTGCCACCCCTTGGTCGGCGGCGTCATCCTGTTTACCCGCAATTACGCCGATGTCGACCAGCTCCGGCGTCTGACCGCTGAAATCCACGGCCTGCGCACACCACGCCTCCTGATCGCGGTAGATCACGAGGGGGGCCGGGTGCAACGCTTCCGCGAAGGCTACACGCGGCTGCCCGCCATGGCTGCACTGGGGCGTCTTTGGGACGAAGACCATGCCGCTGCCCGGCACGCTGCCCGCTCTGTCGGCTATGTCCTGGCCGCCGAATTGCGGGCCTGCGGCGTCGATTATTCCTTTACCCCGGTACTCGACCTCGACTACGGCCCGTCCCGGGTGATCGGCGACCGCGCCTTCCATCGCCGCCCGGACGCCGTCATCGAGCTGGCGGGCGCCCTCATCGCCGGTCTGCGGCAGGCAGGCATGGGCAGCTGCGGCAAGCATTTCCCCGGCCACGGCTACGTAATCCCGGATTCCCATGTCGAGCTGCCGGTGGACGATCGTCCCCTGGAAGCCATGGCAGAAGACCTCGAACCCTACCGCAGGCTTCCCCTGGACGGGGTCATGGCAGCCCATGTGATCTACCAGTGTACGGATTGCAATACAGCCGTATTTTCAAATAAATGGATAACGTTTCTAAGAAATGACATTAAGTTTACCGGGGTCGTTTTCACCGATGACTTGTCCATGGCGGGTGCCGGCGTCGTCGGCGGAATGGTCCGTCGAGTCGAGACCGCCTATGGCGCCGGCTGCGACATGTTGCTGGTGTGCAATGCCCCGGATGCCGTCGCGGAAGTACTCGAAGCATGGACTCCCGGGATCGATTCCGCGCGGTCCGCGCGTATCGAGAGACTGATCCCGGTGACGTTGGAAGCAACGCCGGAGACGCTTCGGATGGACCCGGATTACCGGGCGGCGCTGGCCAGCCTCGACCGACTCCGGTAGGTGCCTTGCCGGCCGGGAGAGTCTACGGACGAGTCGGGCAGTCGGCGCCGACTTGCGCCATGTTCAGGAAGAGCAATTGTCCCGGATGGCTTGTTGGGTTTCCTGCTTGCGGGCGGCGCGTTCTTCGTCCGTATAGTAGACGTGCTCGCCATCGCGATTGACCCAGTACGCCGCGTGGCCCTCTGCGCTGGTCCAGAAGGCTGCGCGCTGTCGAGCCGCGGCACAGGCATTCTCCTTTTCCGGTGAGGGAGCGGCGCGCTGCTTTTGTTCAATCTGCCGGCGCCGGAATTCGGTGTCCTTGGCCGTCCAATCGACGGGTTCCGATGCCCCGCCGGAAGACGGCGTCGGGATGACTGCGGCTTTCCCCCGATTCCCTTCCGGTTCGCGATCCGAATAGTGGGTGCGTCCATCCTTGTCCACCCACTTGTACTGCTGCGCCAGAGCCGGGCCGAGCAATGCGCACAGGAGCACACCCCCGAAAACAATGCGGATGCAATAGGACGCCATGCTGGAAAAATCCGGAATGCGATTGATCAAGTTTGCCGCTGCGCCTACTGAAATGCAATCGGGCAGCAGAAGCCGCCCGATGGGAAGAATGCACGCGTTGAAGCCAAGCGCCCGCTAGGTGCACTCCCAACTGCCAGTAGTCGCGCTAGGGCAAGCGGAGTGCAACGATGCCGACGTGAGCGCGCGCCTTATTTGGTACGGCTGCGGTATTCGTCGGTGCGAGTATCGATTTCGATCTTGTCGCCGATTTCGACGAAGGCCGGCACAGGCAATTCGAAGCCGGTGGCCAGGCGGGCGGGCTTCATGACCTTGCCGGAGGTGTCGCCCTTGACCGCGGGTTCGGTGTAGATCACCTCGCGGACGACGCTGTTGGGAAGTTCGACGGAGATGGCCTTGCCGTCGTAGAAAACGACTTCGCAGGGCAGGCCGTCTTCCAGGTACTTGAGGGCGTCGACCATGTTCTCGGCCTCGACCTCGAACTGGTTGTATTCGGCGTCCATGAACACGTACATGGGGTCGGCGAAGTAGGAGTAGGTGACTTCCTTCTTGTCGAGGATGACTTGTTCGAACTTGTCGTCGGCCTTGTAGACCGATTCCGACGGGGCGCCGGTGAGCAGGTTCTTGAGCTTCATCTTGACGACGGCGGCGTTGCGGCCGGACTTGTTGTATTCGGCCTTCTGCACCACGAGCGGGTCGTTGCCGACCATGATGACGTTGCCGGAGCGGAGTTCTTGAGCGGTCTTCATACGGGAAATTCCGAAAATCGGTGGGACGGGAAATGGAGAACTTTAAATTATAACTCCTTGGCGCAGAACTTGACGAGGGTCGATGCCAAGTCGGGCTGTCGAGCCAGGCTCTCGGCCCAGAGGCGATTGTGGTCGGCGATGGCCGGCAGATGGTTAAGGAAGGCCGGCCAGCGCGCGGCCACGCCGGCCCCCGTGTTCCAGGCGGAAATAAAGCCGTAGGCCGCTTCCCTTGCCGATTGAGACAGACTGGAGGCGTAGCGCTCAAGAAAAGCGTCCAGTTTGGCCAGATGGGCGGCATCTTGCTGCGGATAGATGTGCCAGACGAAGGGCCGTGCCGCCCATTGGGCGCGGACGAAGGAGTCCTCGCCGCGGACAAAATTGAGGTCGCAGCGCCAAAGCAGGCGGTCGTAGTCTTCCTGGGGCAGGAAGGGCATCGGCTGTACCGTAAGCTGGCCGCGCTGCCACGGGCCGCTACCGCCCAGATGGGCTCCAACGGCCGTTAGAGGCTTGCCGGGCGGGACATGGCAGACGATGGGGCGGTCTCCCTCGGCCCAGGTGTCGAGCAATTCTCCCAGGGGCGCCGTGTCGTAGCAGAAAAGGCTGATCTGGAGGGCATCCTGGGGTGGGAGGGCAGCGATGCAGGCGTCCCGCTCCGCGAGGAGGCCATTTTCCCGCAGCAGTCCGCCGGTGGTCCGGGTAAACCCCGGGAAGAAGAAATGTTTTACCAGGGGAAGACGCGGATGGGGCGAGGCGAGGCCGTGGCAGGAATCGACCCAGGACTCCGCCGACAGGTATTCCAGATTGATCCAGCGCGGCGCTCGGGATTGCCGGGCCATGGCCTCCAGGTAAGCCGCCGGCAGTTCGCAGGCAAAGGCTTCGACGACCACGTCGGCGACGTCGATTTTGGGAAAGTCCCTGGGCCAGTAACGAAGTTCGACGCCGGCCACCGTTTGGGTTTCTGCCTCGACCAGGACCCCGGGCTGCATGGGCGCCAGGGCCGCCGGATCGTCGACCCACAGGCGCGGCGCCACGCCATGCTCGGCCGCCAACTGGCGGGCCAAGCGCCAGCAGACGCCGATGTCGCCGTAGTTGTCCACGACGCGGCAGAAGATATCCCATCGGCTTCCCATGGCCGGCATGGTAACCCGATTGTCGCGCCGGTCTCCTGCACCGCATGCCATCCTTGCCCCGGCGCGCTGCTCTGCAGGATGCGGCGAGGCGGCGGCTGCTGCCGGCGGGCGAATCCTCGAATTTCCGGGTTAACATGCCGCCTATGCCGCCATTCGATCATCCCCAGGGGTGCACCGCCTGCCCGCGCCTCGCCGAGCATTTGCAAGGCTTGCGCCGGCGCGAGCCGGACTGGCATTGCTTGCCGGTTCCCGCCTTCGGCGATCTTGCGGCGCGCTTGTTGGTGGTCGGCCTGGCGCCGGGGGAAAAGGGCGCCAACCGTACCGGCCGGCCCTTCACCGGTGACGTGGCGGGAGAGTTGCTTTATCCCGCCCTGCACCGATTCGGATTTGCCAGCAATGCCGAACCCCTCGCGGAGGGCTGGGCCAACCCGGCTATGGACCTCACGGATTGCCGCATCACCAATGCCGTGCGCTGCCTGCCCCCGGCCAACAAGCCGACGACGCCGGAAATCCGCCAGTGCAATGACCATCTCAAGGCGGAACTGGCGGCCATGCCAAACCTCAAGGCCATCGTCGCCCTGGGTGCGATTGCCCATCAGGCGGTCCTCTGGGCCTACGGACTGAAGAGCAAGGAGCGGGTCTTCGGCCACAACGTCCAGCACGACCTGCCGGGCGGCCCGCGGCTATTCGACAGCTACCACTGCAGCGGCTACAACTGGCGCACCGGGCGTCTTACCCGGGACAGCTTCGAGGCGGTGTTCGACGGCGTGCGCCGCTACCTGGACGCATGAGTTCGGGCAAGCCGACGGGCGCCTTCGACGCCAGGAGCTTCCTGGCCAGCCTGACCGAGCTGCCGGGGGTCTACCGCATGCTCGACGCGGCGGGCAACGTGCTCTACGTCGGCAAGGCCAAAAATCTCAAGAAGCGGGTGTCGTCCTACTTCCGGGAGAACCTGCCGAGCCCACGCATCGCCCATATGGTGAGCCAGATCGCCCATGTCGAGACGACGGCGACCCGCTCCGAGGCCGAGGCGCTGCTGCTGGAAAACAACCTCATCAAGTCGCTGAATCCCCGCTACAACATCCTCTTCCGCGACGACAAGTCCTACCCCTACATCATCCTGTCCCGGGACGCTTTTCCGCGGCTGGGCTTTTTCCGCGGCAATCCTGACCGCAAGGCGGAGTATTTCGGGCCGTATCCCTCGGCCTGGGCGGTGCGGGACGGCATGCAGACCCTGCAAAAGATGTTTCGCCTGCGCACCTGCGAGGACACCGTCTTCGCCAACCGCTCGCGGCCCTGCCTGCTCTACCAGATCCGCCGCTGCAGCGGACCCTGCGTCGGCCACATCACGGCCGAAGACTACGCCCGGGACGTGCAGCTGGCCGCCATGTTCCTCCACGGACGCCAGCAGGAAGTCATCAAGCGCCTCACCAGATCCATGGAAGAGGCTTCAGCTCGGCTGGCCTTCGAAATGGCCGCCATTTACCGGGACCAGATCCAGTCGCTGCGCCAGGTGCAGGAAAAGCAGTTCGTTTCCAGCGCCAAGGGCGAGGACGTCGACGTCGTCGTCGCCCTGCGGGATGCCGGACAGCTCTGCGTGAATCTCGCCATGGTCCGGGGGGGGCGGCACCTGGGCGATCGGCCGCAGTTCCCGACCAACGCCGGAGATTCCACCTCGGCCGATGCCGTGGCGGCCTTCCTGCAGCAGCATTACGCCGTCCATCCGGCACCGGCGCGCATTTTCGTCTCGCCCCCACCGGCAGACGAGGAGGGCACCGACAACGCGGCCCTCCTGGCCGAATTGGCAGGCCGCGCCGTTCCCGTGCTCGAACCGCGCTCTGTCGTTCATCGCACCTGGGTCGAGATGGCCCTGCAGAACGCGCGGCTGGCCATCGTCGCCCGCAATCAGGCCACCGCCCAGCAGGAGCAGCGTCTGGCTGCCCTCCAGGAGGCTCTCGGCCTCGCCGAGCCCGTGCAGCGTATCGAATGCTTCGATATCAGCCACACCCAGGGCGAGGCGACGGTGGCGTCGTGTGTCGTGTATCAAGGCAGCGGCATGAAGAAATCCGACTACCGGCGCTTCAATATCCGCGACATCGCTCCCGGCGACGACTACGCCGCCATGCGTCAGGCGGTCAGCCGACGCTACGACAGCGTGGCGAATGGCGAAGGCATCCTGCCGGACCTCATCCTCATCGACGGCGGGAAAGGGCAGGTGGGTGTCGCCCATGAAGCGCTGGCGGATCTCGGTCTTGCAGCGCTGGGGCTGGTGGGCGTCGCCAAGGGCGAGGAGCGCAAACCCGGTCTGGAAAGCCTGATTTTCCCGGACGGGCGACAGCCGTTACAATTGCCGCCCGAACATCCGGCCCTGCACCTGATCCAGGAAATCCGCGACGAGGCGCACCGCTTTGCCATCACCGGACATCGCGCCCGGCGGGCGAAGGCGCGTAACACCTCCAGACTGGAAAGCCTGCCGGGCATCGGTCCGGCGCGGCGCAAAGCCCTGGTGGCCCAGTTCGGGGGGCTGCCCGGGGTGCTTGCGGCCAGTCCGGACCAACTGGCGGCGGTACCGGGGATTAGCCGAGAACTGGCCGCAAAAATCTATGCTGCATTACACTGACGCATGCCTTTCAATCTCCCCATCCTGCTGACCTGGCTGCGTATCGTCGCCATCCCGCTGCTCATCGGGGTGTATTACCTGCCGGCGGAGTGGGTCAGCGATTATGAGCGGAACCTTTTCGCCACCGTCCTCTTCGTCGCTGCGGCCATCACCGACTGGGCCGACGGCTATCTCGCCCGCAAGCTCAACCAGACCTCGGCCTTCGGCGCCTTTCTCGACCCAGTGGCCGACAAGCTCATGGTCGCTGCCGCCCTCATCGTCCTCGTGCAACTCGACCGGACCGACTCCATCGTGGCCGGCATCATCATCGGGCGGGAAATCACCATCTCCGCCCTGCGCGAGTGGATGGCCAGCATTGGGGCGCGCAAGAGCGTCGCCGTGTCGATGCTCGGCAAGATCAAGACCACCGCCCAGATGATCGCCATCCCCATGCTGCTCTATCACGCCCCCCTGGCCGGGGTGGACATCCAGCGTCTGGGGACTTGGCTGATCTGGATCGCGGCCGTACTGACCCTGTGGTCCATGGTCTACTACCTGCGTCGGGCATGGCCGGAGATCGCCCGGCGGGCAGGGGATATTCCTTGACATAAAAAGAGCAGCGCCTATAATGCCCGCTCTGTTCGACGCGGCAGTAGCTCAGTTGGTAGAGCGCAACCTTGCCAAGGTTGAGGTCGAGAGTTCGAGACTCTTCTGCCGCTCCAAGAATTCCGGGGAAAGCGTGGCTTTCCCCTTTTAGTTGTCCCTGATACAGTTTTCGGCACGGCGCGATAGCAAAGCGGTTATGCACCGGATTGCAAATCCGTGTAGGTCGGTTCGACTCCGGCTCGCGCCTCCACAACCCTAGTAGCGTCCTGGCTTGGCGGCCTTTGGGACATTTTTTCAATCCGATGCGGATTTGGAGGATGTCCAGTATGAAAACCGAGTATCAGACCCCTCGGACGGTGGCCGAAATCGGCGCTGTCTACCTGTCCCTCACTCCGGTGCGGGACCCCATGGCGAAATCGCGCCTCGCGTTCTGGACGGAACGATTGGGCGACAAGACTCTCGCCGAGCTGACCCCCGAAGACGTCGACGGCGCCCTCGCCGAGCTGGAAACAGTGCCCGGGCCGACCGGGAAACTGCGCTCCGGTCCGACTATCAATCGTTACCGGATGGCCCTGCAATCGGTGATTCGCTTCGCCCGGCAAAAGCGTCTTCTGCCTCGCGGATGGATCAGCCCGTTCCAGGACATTCCGCAACACCCCGAAAGCCCGGGCAAGGTGCGCTTCCTCACGCCCGAGGAAGAGCAGAAGCTCATGAACGCGGCGCGGCTGCAATCCTGGGTCTTATTGCCGCTCCTGATCCGGCTGGCGGTCGTCACCGGTCTGCGGCGGGGCGCCTTGCTTGGCCTGCGCTGGGGCGACGTGGTGTCGGACAGTGAAGCGCCCCATGTGGTCGTTCAGCGCACGAAAAACGGCGATCCCCACGTCTCACCGATCACGCCTGACCTGGTGGAAGAATTCCGGCGCATGCGGCGGGTCAAGACCGCCGATAGCGACCTGATCTTCGTTGGAAAGCACGCCGCTCTGGCCCACGATTTTCGGCATGGGTTCGCCGCCGCATGCAAACTGGCGGGATTGTCCGATGTAACGTTCCACACGCTGCGCCATACTAGCTGCAGCCGTCTTGCCCAAGCCGGCGTGGACATCCTGGCTATTGCCGAACATGCCGGGCACCGCTCCCTGACCATGACCCGCCGCTATTCGCATCTGTGTATCAAGGGACGGGCCACTACGATCAACACCGTTTTCGCTTGATCAGGGGTGGCGATGATGACTACCGTAACCCGTACCCCCCGAAAGCAGCGGGACGCTACCTTGCTCGTCGGTGCCATTCCTTTCCTTGATGACAAGGCGCGAAAGGCGGTTGAAAGGGCCGTTTGCATGATCGAGAAAAGCGCGGTCTATCGCCTGGAAGCCATGAGTTCACCGGGGGCCGTGAGAACCTATCTCATGCTCAAGCTGGCCAGCCTCGGCCACGAGGAATTCCATGCAATATGGCTGGATGCACAAAACCGCGTCATCGCCTTCGACGCGCTTTCCCGCGGAAGTCTTACCACAGCCAGCGTATACCCAAGGGAAGTGGTGAAAGCGGGCCTTGCCCACAACGCTGCGGCGGTGATTTTTGCCCATAACCACCCGTCCGGCACTCCCGAGCCAAGCCGAGCTGACGAGTCGCTGACTCGGGCACTAAAGGATGCCCTGGCTCTCGTGGACATCAAGGTCCTTGACCATTTCATCGTCGCCGGCAATGCGCGACCGCTGTCATTTTTGGAACGCGGCTTGATTTGACCGGGTACGCCACCCCCTAGGCCCGCGAACCGAAGAGCGGGAATCCTTCACCCGCCTGGGGGTGGCTTCTGAACGAAGGGCACTTGAAGGAGTGCGATGGTGAATATCGCCGACGTTTTGCATCCGCTGAATTCAGACGAAGTTGAATTAGCCAAACTTGAGCAGTCTTGGGCTGATCACGCTGCATTTCTCCGCACAGGCACGAATTGGCGCAGAGCGATTGTGGATCGCAAACAGCATAATCCTCCCCGCGGGTTGCTCGAGATGCACAACGTTTTCGAGTTGCATCGAGAGCGATACGAAAGGGGAGACTCTTCGGCATTGCTCGATGCATTATATGAAGCCTGCAAGAACAATCTTCCCCTGCCTTACTGGTGTTCCGATGCTTGGGTAAAAACGATTGATGACGTACGTTCAAAACCCGTTTCCATGCATTTTCTTCTCGGGTTAGACGATGCGCTGCCAGAAGGAGATAGGGGCAAAAAGAAGAGGGAGCGCTATGCCATGCGGCATGCAGTTTATTGGGCCGTTGCCGCGGAAGTAAAGAGCGGGAAAAAGAAGCTCAACGCGGCGCTGAAGGAGGCGCTGCGAGATGGCCGGCTGCCATGTTCCATCCGTCAAGCAGCAACTTTGTATAGCGAGCAGGATGCCATCCAGGAGCGTTACCTGGACACAAGTCCAGATCGCCCGCGCAAGACTTTGCACAGAATTCGCTGAACCCATGCAATGCATGGTTTGGCTTATGAACCATCGCTATTCTCAAACCGTCCCGAACCGCCAGCCGGGGCGCTACTTTTTGAGGATGTGCGATGGAACAAACAAGACCTTGCGACTTCTTACCACTGAAGACGTGGTACTACGAATACGGGCGGGGCGTATTCAATTCCGACAAGCTCCTGCATTACCACACCAAGCCGATTCAGCGTGAGCTGATCGAGGCCGGCGCCATGGCCAAGGTAGGTGTGCACATCTTCCTGCACAAGACCCGCTTCTGGCCTGAGTACCAGCGTATTGTGGCCGCCGCAATGGCGCACGCCGAGGCGGCTTGACCATGGCGCAAAAAAACAAGGCCCGCGTTCCGGAACACCGGAAGGCAGGCCAAATACATCTCTACACCGACGGTTATCGCCACTCAGACTATCTGGTCAAGGATTCTCGGCGAGAGCGCCGGGCGAAACGGACCTGGCGGAGGGGTCGCCAATGAAACCCCGCCTGCACAACTTGGAGCCGATTCCGGACGGCAAGACTTTGGGCGAAGTGGCCCCCGCCTTTGCGGATGTCACTGAAGAGGTCCATTTTGGCCCCGGGAACGCCCATTGCGCCGGGTGCCGCCGCCCGTTCAATGAATCGCGGAAACCCCGCGCCGCGATCCGCATTTACCCGACCAAGACGCCTCTCCCGATAGTATTTTCCTACGACCTCTGTCGGACATGCGCACGCAGTATCCGTCGCGGTGGAAGTGAGGGGGAGGGCGTTCTGGCCGCCGTCGACAACTTCCACAGCGGTGTGAGCGCCAAGGATGGCCAATGACCCCCGCGGAAAAGTGCCTGTCTCGGTTCAAAGGCGTCCGCCAGACTGGCCCCGGCCGCTGGGTTTTCAATGTGCCCACCCGCAAAGACAATCACCCCTCCGGCAGTGCCAGGGAATTGGACGACGGCCGGCTCCTTCTCCATGATTTCGGAGGAGATTCTGCCGCCGAAATGCTGGCCGCCGTAGGGCTCACCCTCAACGACCTCTACCCCGAGCAAGTGACGGCCCATGGCAAGCCCGAGCGCCGTCCGTTCATCGCCACCGATGCCCTGCGCTGCGTCGCCTTTGAGGCCCTGGTCTGCGCCGCCGCAGCGGCCGCCATGGCGACCGGAGAGCCGCTTTCATCGGCGGACCGCGAGCGCCTTCTGCTGGCCGCCGAACGACTCAGCGCCGCCGCCGGAAAGGTTGGGCTATGAGTAACGTCACCAACCTGGAAAAAGCCGCGGAAAAGCTCGCCAAGAAGGGCAAGCGCCGCCGCCCGCCGGGACCGTCGTCAGGCGCTTTCGATGCCAACGGCCGCCGCGTCATCCGGCACGATCCCGGCCGCCTGCCCGATATTCTCGACGAGCTGGGTACTGCGTTGGCCGAAGCAGGCGGCAACCTCTTTGTTTACACCGACCGCCTCACCCGCATTTACACGGCCAGCGAATCGTCCCGGGGAGGTGTCTCCCGGCCACGTGGCGCCCTAATCCTGCATTCGGTAGATGGTGCCCACTTGGTCGAACTGGCAACCCGGGCCGCGCTGCATGAGCGGTACGACGCTCGCAGCGAAGGGTACCGGATATGCGACTGCCCCCGGCGGGCCGTGGAGAGCTATCTCTCGCGGGGTTCCTGGCCCGAACTGCGCACCCTGGCCGGTATTGTGGAGACACCCACGGCGACCCCGCAGGGCAGGGTCATTGATCAGCCCGGTTACGACGAGGGAACGGGGCTGTTCCTTGCCTTGGGCAGCATTCCCGGCTACGAGGCGCCGCCCGCCAAGCCAACGCGAAAAGTAGCATCTGCTGCAGCCGGGTGCCTTTTGGCTCTAGTGAGCGAGTTCCCTTTTGTCGACGACTCGGACAAGAGCGCCTTTCTGGCCGGCGTTCTGACCGGGCTCTTGCGCCGAATGTTGCCTGCAGCCCCCATGATGGCCGTAACCGCGCCTACCCCGGGCACCGGCAAGACATTGATCGCCGAGACCTTCGCCATCATCGCCACCGGCCGGCGGGCCAGCGTGCTCTCTCTGGGGCATGACGAGGCCGAAACGGAAAAGCGCCTGGCCGGCGTGCTGCTGGCCGGGGATGCCTGCATCGCCCTGGACAACATCGAGCGGCCCCTAAAAGGCGACCTGATCTGCCAGGTGCTGACCCAGCAGTTCGTCCGCCTGCGGCCCTTGGGCGCCAGCGGTATGGTGAGCATTCCGACTCACGCCTTGATCGTGGCCACCGGCAATAACCTGGCCATTGTGGGCGACCTCAAGCGCCGGGTCTCGTTGATCCGCATGGACGCCGGCCAGGAGCGGCCCGAACAACGCAGCTTCGCCCGAGATCATCTGGAGGACGTCTTCGCCCGGCGTGGGGAATTGATTCGGGATGCCCTAACGATCTTCCTTGCCTATCACGCGGCCGGCTCGCCGGCCATTGCCGGCCTGCATCCCTTGGGGGGCTTCGAACTGTGGGACCGCATGGTCCGCCGGCCCCTGGTCTGGCTGGGTCTGCCCGACCCCCTCATGGCATCCGAGGGCCTGCGGGACCAAGACCCCGACATCGAGGCCATGCGCCTGTTGTTCTCTTCCTGGTTCGAACTCTTCGGCAACGAGGCCAAGACCTCGGCTGATGCTGTGGCGGCCGGCATGGAGACCAAGCCTATGAGCGGAGACTACCTGCAACCGGAACTGCGTGATGCCCTGCAGTTGGTGTGCAGCGAGAAACCCAACACCCGGCGCCTGGGCTACTGGCTGCGCGCCCACCGGGACCGCATCTGCGATGGCCTCACATTGAGGCAGTTCGGGACCGAGGGAAAAGCAAAATTGACTCGCTGGCAGGTGACTTCGGCGGGTGATGCTCTTCCATCACCCGCAACAGATAAGCCCCGATGAAAACCCTTGAAATTCATGCCGTGCAATGGTTCCAGGCATTCCCCCCCTTTCCCCCTTCCGAAGTGTTGCGGGGGATGACGGGTGATGTTCCATACAACGTGAGAAAAGTGTCAGAAAGGAGGATGACAAAAAACATGAATGGGCTGAAACATCACCCGTCATCCCCCGATCACCCGCAGACCACCAACCATTCCCGGGGCGCGGGTCCTCCCTGGCCGTCCCCCCAACGGGTCATTCGCACCTCGTTTGCTCCCAAGTTAGGAAACATCGCTATGGGGGTTGTGCCGTTACACAGGCATTCACCTGCAATCAGAAGAAAGGACAAGCATGAGCCACACCGAAGCCATGGCTGCGCGTAAAGCGCTCGCCGACTTGAATAACCATTTCGACTTCAAACCCGCTAAGGAGGTAGCATGAAGATCACCGTGGATACGAGGGGCCTGCAGGCAGAAATTGCGCGCCTTCGCGGAATGCAGAAGCAAGTCGCCTATGCTGCATCGAGGGCACTCAATGCCACTGCGAAGAAGGTAGCCGACGCCATGCCGGCCGAACTAGAGCGCGACCTGGATCGCCCCACCTCATTCACTAAGCGGGGTGTCCGCGTTCTCAGATATGCCTCCGGCGCCCGGCTGGAAGCGATCGTCGGCTTCATGAGCACGCAAGCCAAGTACATGCAGTGGCAAATCGATGGGGGGGCTCGCACCCCAGGGCGCGGTGGCTTGCGTCTTCCAACTGCCGTCAGGGTGAATGAGTTCGGCAACATCCCCCGGGGCGCCATTGCGCAGTTGCTTGCTGTTGCGAAGAAGGAGATGCGGGCCAATGGGAAGCAGGTCAAGCTCACCCGCGGGCAGTCAAGGCGCATCAGGGTAAGCGGCAAGGTAGAAATCTTCTACGGAGATCCGAAAGACCAGGGGGGCAAGCAATACCCGCGCGGCATCTACAAGCGCGTGCAGTTATCTGCAAGCAGGCACCAACTGATTCCGCTCATCGTCTTCCCGGAAAAGCCGGCGAAGTACAGGCCACGCTTCGACTTCAAAGGTAAGGCCATGGCAATCGTAGAGCGCGAATGGCCAATTCAATTCAGTGTGGCATTTAATGAAGCCATGAGGACCGCCCGGTGAACATCGCGGGTCCTTCCGGGCGCCTTACATCACGGGTCATTCGCACCGCGATTTCGCGCTAGGCATAGTCAATTTGTTTGATTTATTTCAACTATTGATATGACAACAAACGATTACGAAAACCTATCAAATACTCAGCCGAGCAGCGGTCGCGGAGGCGCCCGGCCGGGATCCGGTCGCAAGCCCACGAAAAATTCAGAGGCGGCGACTCGCGCCTATGAGCGCTTCAGCGAGGCGCGGGCCAAGCGCGAAGAGTGTGAGGCCGCTCTCGCCGAATTAAAGGTTCGTCAGGAACTGGGGAATCTTGTTAATGCCGATGAAGTTCGCCGAGCGGCGACGGCTGCCGCAGCCGCGGCGCGCTGCGCATTCGAGCGCATTCCAGACTTGCTCGCTGAGCGGGTGGCCGCTGAGACAGACGCGCAAGCCGTTTACAGACTACTGGCGGACGAAATCGATCAAGTGCTTAAGGACTTTGCCAGCCAATGCAGGGAGATCGCCTCTGAGAAAGGCGACACCCGCCGCCCTGCGGCAGAGGAGGAAGGGGA
>Ga0268298_10001374_pt1 | contig 28798 bp, 23 predicted proteins | sample WWTPWeurt_MetaG_FD_194462 | JGI IMG/M metagenome (GOLD analysis project Ga0268298, IMG submission 194462) | Activated sludge microbial communities from WWTP in Nijmegen, Gelderland, Netherland - WWTP Weurt | ecosystem: Engineered > WWTP > Aerobic digester > Activated sludge | place... | reverse complement strand
CTTTAAATCCGTACTTAGTGAGGTAAGTAATAAATGCCTTTATGGCTATCATGGCCACTACAAAGGCAACTGCATTCCCAAGCAACAGGGTACTCAGGTTATCGGTATTTAACAACTGAGGCTGCTCTTTATAAATATCGTAAATGCTTTTTACTGTTGCGGCAAACATAGTGGGTACAGCCAGAAAAAAAGAAAATTCGGCAGCTGTTTTTCTGTTCAATTTTTGTGATAATCCTCCGATAATAGTGGCAGCCGACCTGGAAACTCCGGGTATCATGGATATGGCCTGAATAAGACCAATCATAAATCCTTTTTTATAGGTAATCTCCGACTCGGCATCACTTATGCCTTCATTTTTTTCGAACCATTTATCTGCAAACAGCAGTACAATTCCGCCCAGCAACAGGGCAATAGCTACTACCCATACGTTCTCGAGCATCATATCAATTTTACTCTTGAGCAGCAACCCGATGATTGCTGTGGGAATAAAAGCGGCCACTAATTTAAAATAGAAACTAATTGAACGAAAAAAATGTTTGAAGTATAAAACCACTACCGACAGAATGGCTCCGAACTGAATGGCTACCGTGTACATTTTTACGTAATCGTCTCCGGCAATGCCCATAAAATGCGAGGCAATAATCATATGCCCGGTAGAAGAAACCGGCAAAAACTCGGTGAGTCCTTCGATAATGGCTAACAGGATACTCTGGACAATATCCATCTTTAGTCTTTAGGTTTTTTCATGATGGCAAATATGCCCACCACAAACCCTATAACGATTACAATAGGGGCCACCGTTAATTTAGTTGTGCTGAAAATATCTTCTTTACCAGCCATAAGGTAAAACCCTAAAAATATAATCACAACGCTGGCAATGGTGAGCTGGTAGTTTTGCTTGTTAAAAGCAAAAGCCTGATCCTGCTTTTTTCCCTGCGAGGCCGGAGATTTATCGGGCGTTGTTTGTTTTGTTTTTGTTGACATACGCTGCAAGTTTAATACAAATCATCGAGTTTTAAACGAAGATATCGTTTTGTCGCTATCAGGCTGCTTAGCATGGATATAATTACCCCTATGGATAAAATCCCTGCAAAGAGTAATGCAAACTGCGAATAATCGTAAAAAGCGATGATTCCCTGATATTTTTGAGTTAATCCATAAAGCACACTACCCAGCAGCAACCCAGCTATTAACGCTCCGTAAACCCCGTGAAGTATGGAGCGAAGCATAAACGGACGAATTATAAACCATTGAGTAGCGCCCACTAATTGCATGCTTTTAATTAAAAACCTGCGTGCATATAAATTTAATCGGATGGTATTGTTGATAAGGGTAATGGAAATAATAAAAAAAACTCCGCTGATGATGAGAATGATAAGTGAAATTTTATTCAGGTTATCATTTACTCTTGCTATCTGATCGCGGCTGTAAGTTACATCGTCAACTCCGGCTTTTTGTTTCAAAAGTTTCTCAATCTCGGCTGCTTTTTCCTGATTGGCAAAATCCGATTTTAGGTATACCTCGAGCGATGGAAGCAGTGGGTTATGGCCGATAAATCCGACAAAATCATGCCCCACCTCTGCTGTAAATTGTTTGGCGGCTTCTTCGGCACTAATGTAGGTTACTTTTTTTGCCCACAATTCCATTTCAAGGCTTTTTTGCAACCGGATAATCTCGGCCTCGGGCATATCCGATTTCATAAATACTTCGAGTTTAAATTTCTCCTTTACGTAATCCGACAATTTATTGCCCGAAATGATGATGATGCCGAAAATGCCCAGCATACATAACACTAATGATACGCTGATGATGGAGGGCAGGTAGGAAGGCCTGCGCCTGTAGCTGTATTGTCCTTCTTGCTGACTCAATGTATTGATTGTTAATTTAGCCTTGCGAAAATAGGCAATAAAAAAGCCCCTGCAAGGTTTTAGTCCTGTATAGCATCCACAGGGTTTTGCACATTGCAAAGTTCAGTAAACTATGAGGGCTTTTTGCTATTTTGCGGGCCAATTGCAACTACACCACATGACGGAATACGACTTTAGCAAGATAGAGAAATACTGGCAACAGCGATGGGCGGAACAAAAAACCTATCAAACACCTATTGACCCCGATAAACCCAAGTACTATGTACTTGATATGTTTCCTTACCCATCGGGAGCAGGATTGCATGTGGGACATCCGCTGGGATACATTGCCTCTGATATAGTAGCCCGTTACAAAAAACTAAAAGGATTTAATGTGCTGCACCCGATGGGTTACGATGCCTTTGGGTTGCCTGCCGAACAATACGCTATTCAAACCGGACAACATCCGGCTGTTACCACCAAAAATAATATTGACCGCTACCGCGAACAGTTGGATAAAATAGGGCTGGGCTACGACTGGGACCGCGAAATTAAAACCTGCGACCCTTATTATTACCGATGGACCCAATGGATATTTATTCAATTATTCAACAGCTGGTACAACCATGAAACCGACAAAGCCGAACCTATTGACAACCTGATCCGGCATTTTGAAACAGAAGGATTTCATGATGACCACCACACCATTATTACCGGTAATATTGAACACTCGGTTGCTTCGTTTACTGCTGCCGAATGGAAAAGTTTCAGTGAGAAAAAACAACAGGAAATTTTACTCAACTTTCGCTTAGCTTACATCAGTGAAGCGTATGTAAACTGGTGCCCCGCTATGGGAACTGTGCTGGCCAATGACGAAGTAAAAGACGGAGTGAGTGAACGCGGTGGATATCCGGTAGAGCGCAAGCTGATGAAACAATGGAGCCTGCGCATTACCGCCTATGCCGAGCGATTGCTGAACGACCTAAATACCATTGAATGGAGCGATAGTATTAAAGAAGCACAACGCAACTGGATTGGCAAATCAGTAGGAAGCAGTTTAACGTTTGAGGTTGAAACCCATTCATCAGTTATGAATTGCGGTGATGTAAAAAAATCGGGACATACTGAAAAAAACACAAGTCATGCTGAACTTGTTTCAGCATCTGCAGAGATTCCGAAACAAGTTAGGAATGACAATTTCTCTATAGAAGTTTTCACCACCCGCCCCGATACCATTTTTGGGGTAACCTTTGTTACCCTTGCTCCCGAGCATGAACTGATTGACCGTATCACCACCCCCGAATATAAAAAGCAAGTTGCCGACTATGTGCATTACGCCAAAAACCGCAGCGAGCGGGAGCGGCAGGCCGATGTAAAAAAAATTACCGGACAGTTTACCGGAGCATACGCCATTCATCCGTTCAGCGGTAAAAAAATACCGGTGTGGATTGGCGAATACGTACTGGCAGGTTATGGCACAGGGGCGGTAATGGGTGTACCTGCCCACGACAGCCGCGATTTTGGTTTTGCCAAACATTTTGGATTGGATATTTTGCAGGTAATTGAAGCACCTGCAGGACATAATATACAAGAAGCATCTTACGATGCGAAAGAAGGGAAACTGATAAACTCGGATTTTTTAACCGGGCTGGATGTAAAAGCCGCACTGAAAAAAGCCATTGAGGCCATTGAGCAAAAAGGCATAGGAGAAGGAAAAACCAATTACCGCCTGCGCGATGCCGTTTTTGGAAGGCAAAGATATTGGGGCGAACCCATACCGGTGTATTACAAGGACAGTATTCCATATACATTGCCCGAAAGTGAATTGCCTTTATTGCTTCCGGAAGTAGATAAATATTTGCCTACCGAAGATGGTGAACCGCCTTTAGCCAGGGCGCACAACTGGAAATACAAGGGACAATACGACTACGAACATACCACCATGCCGGGGTGGGCGGGCAGCAGCTGGTACTTTTTGCGGTATATGGATCCGCAGAATAAAACACGTTTTGCCTCGAAGGAAGCCATTGACTACTGGCAACAGGTAGATTTGTACCTAGGCGGTAGTGAACATGCCACCGGCCATCTATTGTATGTACGGTTCTGGACTAAATTTTTATACGACCTGGGACATATTCCCGTAAATGAACCCGCCAAAAAATTAGTGAATCAGGGGATGATTCAGGGGGTGTCTCAATATCATGACGAAATCAGAATAAATCGAAATCAAAAACAATCTTTTGAGAAAAATAGAAGGCCTTTGATTCTTGAAGTTATTAGGAATGGAACCATTATTAAGAAAATTGACATCCCAAAAGAACTTAATCAAGAGGGAGTTCACATTTTCAAAAATCATGGATGTAAACTTGAATTCAGATTCAGGGATCCATTAACCAACGAAATCATAGAAGTGGAACCTAATTCAAAAGGTCTGTCAAAAGCTGTTTATATAGAAGAAAGCAGCGTCAATTCAGTTACAGTTTCTCATTGCACACTTAAAGAACGTTGGTTAAGGGTTGAGCAATATTACAAACCAATTGTAATAACTGATTTCCCTATTGAAGCTTATTGGCATTACTCTGATAATAGATTCAACCCCGAGGATAACCTTGATGTATGGCGAAGCCTTGATGAAAAGAGTACAAAAATTGATCTTAAATCTATTAAACCTCTATGGGTATCAAAACCCGAAGTTGAGAAAATGTCGAAGTCCAAAAACAATGTTGTGACTCCAGATGATGATATAATTAGACCTCAATCCGTAAATGATGTAGCTGCAATTGGAAATTATTGGGATGAGAAAAATTCTTTTTTAGAAGTACCGGGAATCATCACTCAATACGGGGCCGACACCCTTCGCCTCTATGAAATGTTTTTGGGGCCATTAGAGCAAAGCAAACCGTGGAGCACGCAGGGCATTGAAGGTACTTTTAGGTTTTTGAAAAAATTGTGGCGCCTGTTTTACAATCAAAACGGAGAATGGCTGGTAACCGAGGACGCACCCGCTCCTGCCGAGCTGAAAGTGCTGCACAAAACCATTAAAAAAGTACAGGAAGATATAGAGAACCTTTCGTTCAATACCTCGGTGAGTGCGTTTATGGTTTGTGTAAATGAACTGAGCGATTTAAAATGCAGCAAAAAAAGTGTGCTCAGTGATTTACTCGTTCTCCTCTCTCCTTTTGCCCCGCATATCTGCGAAGAGTTGTGGAGCAAAACAGGCAATATGGAAAGTATTACGCGTGCACATTTCCCAGTGTTTAATGAAAATTACTTAGTAGAAAGTCACTTTAGCTACCCTATTTCAATTAACGGAAAAGTACGCACCAATATGGATATGGACCTGAGTTTAGAAAGCAAAGAAGTGGAAGCCCGTGTGCTGGCTGATGAAACCGTGCAAAAATGGCTCGAAGGGAAACAACCCAAAAAAGTGATTCATGTAAAGGGAAGGATTGTGAATGTGGTGGTGTGAGGGGGGAGTTTGTGAATAGTGAATGTTGAATTGTAAATGTTGAATATTTAGTTGTGAGGGGTGAGTTTGTGAATAGTGAATGTTGAATTGTAAATGTTGAATAGTGAGTTGTGAAGTAGTGAGGTTTGTGAGTAAAATGAATATGAGCAGAAAACTATTACTTGTACTTTTTTTTTGGTGTGGTGTGCTTCATTCGTTGATAGCGCAGAAGAATAAAATTGTTGTGACCTATGCTGCTGACCAGATTAAGATCACGTTCTTTCAACCAGATTTTAATCATCTGATTGCCGATTACAAATTCAGTATAGCAGCTGAAAAAGGGATGCCAGTGACCGATCCCTACCATTTTGCAGGTGGCTGCCGCAGCATGCAATTAGACAGTTCGGCTACAAACCTTTTTTTTTGCCTGTATGACGGGAACGATCTTAAAAAAGATACAACCACTCCCCCGTGGACCGCTTTTTACCAATATTCTTTAACTGCAAAAAAATACACCAGGCTTTTTTCGACCCCTGCCGAATCTTATATGGTATGGACATTTATGGAATCGCGCAAGTCACTTGTTTATTATTGCCATAAAGCGGGGGCTTTATTGGAAACTTCTCTGCTTACAATGCAAACCGACACACTTATTAAACTCTCACTTTCTAATTACAATTGCCAGTTAAACGCTTATCAAAATAAGTTAACTTTTGAGTACAGTGAACATGATACTGTAAAAAAAACCGAATACTTTTTTGACACTAAGAAGTCAATAACAAACTCCTTTTGGGGATTCAGTTTCTTCTCTTCCTATCGCAATGGGAATCTATTGGTTTATGATGAGTCACGTACCCTTATACACTTGGTTACTCCAGGGAAAAGAATGACTAAATCCATTACTGCCGGGCAAAACCGATTTTTTTGGAAAGATGACACCCATTTTTATATTATCGAGAAAAGATCAATAAATATTTACAATACGGAAATGGAAATGGAACTTTCGTACTATATGGAACAACCTCAAATAATGGAACAATTGAGTGATGGCTTGCTTGTTAAATTCGGCAAGCGACAGTTCGCATTTGTTCCACTCCAACTTAATACATTGCCAGATGAGTTAATGAACGTACATGATAATTTTATTTATTTGATAAGTGAAACTTATGGCAACCCCTGATTTAACATGGAATGAATTTGAACGAGTAGATATGCGTTGCGGCACCATTGTGCGGGTAGAAGATTTTCCCGAAGCACGCAAACCTGCTTATCAGGTGTGGGTGGATTTTGGGGAAGAACTAGGCATAAAAAAAACCAGTGCTCAAATTACAGCGCTTTACCGTAAAGAAGATTTAATAGGTAAACAAATTATTGGTGTAGTAAATTTTGCTCCTAAACAAATAGGAAAATTTATTTCTGAATTTTTGCTTACCGGTTTCCCTGATAAAAATGGTGCGATAGTGATGGCCACCACCCAGCAGCCTGCACCCAACGGGAGCCGTTTGGTATAAAGACACACTCAAAATTAAAGTCATTCTGAACTTGTTTCAGAATCTGTTTCAGTGTGGAGAGATGCTGAAAAAAGTTCAGCACGACCAGGCTAAGAGTGATTTAGTTCTTTTTATACTTCGGGTGCAATTGTTTGTGATGGCGTTTGTGAAAACTTTGCCCTGAAATTTCTTTAGACAAAACACTGATATTGCCATCCACTTCAAGCATGGCGAGTTCAACATCTTCTACCCGGCTTACTCCGTGTTCGCGCACTACAGCCTGCAATTCATCGGTAGTTATTTTTTCTTTTGCCATATTTTTCTCATGAATATTTCCCTTATAAATCAGCAGTACGGGTTCGCCTTCTATCAGTTCTTTAACCTTAGGGCTTTTATACATGGCTAACTTGAGCAGGTAATTGAGTACAAATAAAACAAGGGCTGCTGCCAGTCCGCCCCACAAAGAAGTATCGGGTCCCACCATGGCATTTTGTACCGCATTGCTGATAAGTAAAATTAAAACAAGGTCGGCCACCGAAAGCTGAGACAATTCTTTTTTACCAAACAGACGTATGGCCAGCAGCATAAACACATATACCGCCACCGCCCTGAAGATGATATCCAAATAATTGGTGTCTGTAATAATTTCCAATGGTTGAAACATGCGGCAAATTAGAAAAACAATTCGCCAAATCCCGTATCTTTCCCTTATTTTCGAACACATGTTTGCACGCAGTGTAATTTTCCTGCTGGCAGTTGCCGGATATGTGGCTCCGGTAATAGCCCAATCACTTCCATTTTGGAAACAAACCGAACGCTCCATGAAAAAAGTGAGCGGTAACGTATATGCCTGCGAAACCGAGGTGAGCAATGCACAATACCTCACCTTTTTAAACTGGTGCCAGCAAAATGACACTGCCTTGTACCGCACATGCCTCCCCGACAGCAATCAATGGTTTGCCGTAGGAGCTTTATCTTTAATAAACACCTACCACCGCGAGGCTAAATATGGTTCGTTTCCGGTAGTAAATATTTCGAAACAGGCGGCCATAGCCTATTGCAGCTGGCTTACCAAACAATACATGCAGGCCGAGGGAAGATTGTATAAAACAATTGTATTTCGTTTGCCAAAAGACGATGAAGAATGGGCTAATGCTGCACGGGGAACTCAGCCCGAAGGAACCCGTTATCCCTGGGGAAATGAGTACACTCACGAAGTAAACGGACAATACCGCTGCAATTTTAACCGACTTACCCAAAAGCCGCCCGACTCGGTACTGAGCAAAGTGAACAATGGTGTTTATTTAGAAGTTACCCGCATACGAGCCGGAGCATTTGTACTATGCCCGGTAATGTCTTTCTCTCCCAATTCCATCGGCCTCTATAACCTTTGCGGCAACACAGCCGAAATGCTGGCCCTGCCCCATCGCACCAAAGGCGGCAGTTGGAACAGTGAGTGGAAGTTTATGCAAATAACAGCTCTTGATGAATACGAAGGTAGTTTGGTACCCTCGCCCTATATCGGATTCAGGATATTTATGGAGGTGATGCCGTGAAGTTATTTCTTCAGCACATACTTCACCTGCCCGATAAAAAATCGTTGTGGATCCTGGCTCTGTTAACTGTAGTAGCTCGTGTGCTATTTATGCTGGTGTTTGTAGATTTGCACGAGGAAAACTACTGGGAGTATGGCGAAATTGCACGAAACCTTACTACCGGCAGGGGATATTCGCTCTTTTATTTGCTTCATGGCAAAATAGATATTTACTACAACCCCGCTGCCCGTCCTTTTCCATCCGCTTATGTACCTCCGGGATATGTATTTTTTTTATATCCCTTTATATTACTCAAAAATGTAGTGCTGCGCAATGCGCTTATTCTTCTTATTCAACACCTCATTGCTGCATTTACCTGTCAGTTCATTTTCCGGCTCACCCGCCTTATTTTTAATAGCGAAGCAGCATGGGTAGCGGCATTGTTATTTGCACTGTTGCCCGAAATGATTTATGCAAGCAACAGTTTTGGCCCAACCGCTTTTTACCATTTTATTGTGGTGCTTATTTGCCTGCAGTTGCTGGTAAAAGACCCCTCTCTCCCGCGCGTACTTTCCATTGGCGGCTTGTTTGCGGCAGCCATGTATTTCAGAGGAGAAGTTGCCCTGTTTTTGGCCATTATTGTAGTGTTTTTTATTGTAACACGAAAATTTTTAAGTGCCGTATTGCTTTTGCTCACTGCCCTGCTTCTGTTGCTTCCGTGGCAAATAAGAAACTACCATGTATTTCATCATTACATCCCCATAAGCACCAGTACGGGAATTAACCTGTACAGGGGAAACAATGCAGATGGAATTGGAACCTGGGGATGGGAAAAAAATGTGTACAGCAACACCCGTTACCTGATGAAGGATTCTCTTTTTGAATTACGTTTTTCGGGGGTTTATAAAAAACTGGCAATGGCATTTATAAGCGAAAATCCGAAACTAGTGGCCCTGAATGCGGTGAAAAAAACAGGACATTTGTGGTTGCTTCAACCCGATGACCCGCGAAGCCATCATATTGCTTATTGGTTGCCCTGGATGCTGGTTTTACTAAGTTTTTTTTATGGGATATTCCGCTCCAAACCCCGGCACCAGTTGTATCCGCTTTATTTGTTTCTGATAAGTTGTTCAATCACTTGCATTATCTTTTTTGCCCTTCCAAGGTATCAAACCCTTATGAAAATTGCCGTTTTGCCTATTGCGGCCATCGGAATGATTGAAATCATTAAGCGATTTAGGAAACAGTAAGTTACCTTTGTACAAAGGTTCCTCATGAAAACAATTTTAATTAAACAGGCCTGTTTGGTAAATGAAGGCAAACTACATCATGCCGATGTGCTGATAAAAAACGGCTTTATAGAACAAATTTCGGCCACGCCCATTAACCAAAAAGCAGATATAGAACTAAACGGAGAAGGATTGCATTTGTTTCCGGGTGCCATAGACGATCAGGTACATTTCAGGGAACCGGGACTCACTCAAAAAGGAGAAATTTACACAGAGGCAAAAGCGGCTGTGGCCGGAGGCATTACCTCGTTTATGGAAATGCCGAATACCGTTCCCAATACACTTACACAGGAATTATTGGAAGCTAAATACCGGATTGCCTCCCAGCGTTCATTGGCCAATTATTCTTTTTACATGGGCACCAGCAACGATAATTTTGAGGAGCTGATGAAAACCGATCCCCGAAAAGTGTGCGGTATCAAAATATTTATGGGAGCCTCTACCGGAAACATGCTGGTAGATGACCCAATGGTGCTGGAGAAAATTTTTTCGCAGTGTAACCAGCTTATTGCTACCCATTGCGAACACGAACCCACCATAAGGAGAAATACCGAAGTATATAAACAAAAATTCGGTGATGATATTCCGGTTTCGTTTCATCCTGTAATTCGCAGCGAAGAGGCCTGTTACCTGTCTTCATCATTTGCCATTGACCTGGCCAAACGCAATAATACTCGTTTGCATATTTTACACATAAGCACGGCCAGGGAAACAGAACTGTTCCGAAATGATATTCCATTAAAGGATAAACGTATTACAGCCGAAGCATGCATTCACCACCTTTGGTTCAGCGATGAAGATTATAAAACCAAAGGCATGCTGCTTAAATGGAATCCGGCAGTAAAAACAGCAGCCGACCGCGATGCCATACTGAAAGCCGTGCTCGACAACAAAATTGATGTAATTGCCACCGACCACGCACCTCATACCTTAGAAGAAAAAGCAAATCTGTACACCAAAGCTCCTTCGGGCGGACCGCTGGTGCAACACAGTATGCAGGCCGTGATTGAGCTGCATCACCGGGGTAAAATTTCGCTCGAACGCATTGCCGAAAAAATGAGTCATGCCGTAGCCGATTGTTTTCAGATAGAAAAAAGAGGTTATCTGCGGGAAGGATATTATGCCGATTTGGTGCTGGTGAATTTGAATAAACCCACCGCTGTAAACCGCAATTCGTTATTGTATAAATGCGGATGGTCGCCTTTTGAGGGAACCACCTTCTCCTCTTCTATTGAGCATACCATTGTAAGCGGGCATCTGGTTTATTCCAACGGCCATTTTAACGAAGATAAGAAAGGAGAACGCCTTTCTTTTAACCGAAACTGAATTTGCAACCCAAACTAACCACACTTATTTTACTTATAGGATTGCTTGTGCAAAGCAGTTGCAAAAGACATATGTGCCCGGCTTACTCTTCGGTTGACGAGCGTGTAAAAAAATCGCATACGCGTGCCAAGCAAAAAAAACTATCCCGTAAAAACGATGCCTTATTTACTAAAGAACAAATGGCGGTGATAAGAAGCGGAAAGGCAGCTTCGAAAAAGGCACAGAAAAATAAGGATAAAAAAATATAACTTGCCTTTGCAAATGTTTACCAATAAAGAAGAGTTTAACAACAGCATCGCCAAAAAAACGGCAAGCTTGAGTGTAAAGTTCAGTTTACTTGGGCTGGCTGCATCCTTGTTTTATGCGCTTTTGTTCGGCATCATCGGGCAAATTAACCTCATTACGTATTGCCTGCTGCTGGCCGCCATGATGGGATGGGCCTATATTTCGAACAGGCAGGGAAAAATTGACCCCTTCAGAATCATCACCATTTTTGTTTTAAACGTAAGCGTATTTTTTATTGATTTAATGCTTGGCCGCAATACCGGATTATTTCTATTGTTCATTCCGCTTATGGGAGCCTCGTTTGTGCTGTTCTCTGCTGCCGAAAAGTTTAAAGTATTCAGCATGGTCGCTTTGTCGCTGCTTTGCATTGCGGCACTTGAACTCACCAATCATCAATTTATTCTTGAGCAGGTTCATTTAGACAGGTGGAAAAATTATACCCTTTTTTACGCATCGCTTTTCACTTCTATTTTTGCCATTGCCTTTATCATTATTGAACTGCGCGAAACCAATATTGATTTTGAGAAAGTACTGAGGCGGCAAAAAAATTTCTTCGAAAAAATATTTGATGAAATGCCCACCGACCTGGTGGTATTTAACGGCAAAAGGGAATACGTTTACCTGAATCATGCTGCAGTAAAAGACAGCGAAATGCGCAAATGGATGATTGGAAAAACGGAAACCGAATACATGAACTTCAGGAAAAAAACTGCTGAATTTGTAAAAATACGGGATCGCGCGTTTACCGATGTATTAACTTCGAAAAGAGTTATAGAATTTGAAGAGGCTATTATTGACCGGAAAGGAAAAACGCATCACTTTATTCGCAGAATGCATCCCATTTTAAGCGACACGCAGGAAGTACTTTTTGTTATTGGATACGGGATTGAAATTACACCGCAAAAAGAAGCTCAGATAAGTTTATTGCATTCTAAACTTATGGCAGAGCAAACGGCCAAAGCCAAGAGCAATTTCCTTTCAAACGTGAGCCATGAAATAAGAACCCCGCTCAATGCCATTTTAGGAATGTCGGACTTGTTAATTCATGCGCCATCTGTCAATCAGCAGGAGAATTTGCATATCATAAAAGAGTCGGCTGATAATTTACTTGCACTGATTGATGATATACTTGACCTTTCCAAATTTGATGAAGGTAAAATCAGTTTAGAAAACAACCCTTTTAACCTGAAACACCTGCTGAATGAAATTGCACAGAAAACGGAATCGGATGCAAAAAATAAAAATCTTGAATTTAAAGCCGAATATGGCACCGATATTCCGGAAATAGTGAATGCCGATATGGCGAGGGTGCGCCAGATTTTATTGAACATTACGGCTAATGCGGTTAAATTCACCAATGCCGGATGCATTACCATCAAAACAGTATGCAAAACGGCAGAAGCCGGAAAGCAGGTAATTGATTTTATTATTTCAGATACAGGCATTGGAATACCTGCCAGTAAAAGGGAGGAAATTTTTGACAGTTTTACGCAGGCCGAAGGATATACGAACCGTAAATACGGTGGCACCGGGCTGGGCTTAAATATTTCGAGAAAATTTTGTCATTTAATGGGGGGCAAAATCAGTTTTGAGAGCACAGTAGGAAAAGGCAGTACATTTACCGTAAGCATCCCTTTTGAAGTAGCCGATTCGGATACAATTGCCGAAGAAGAACCACCACACCTCACCGAAGCCGATTTACCCAGAGGCACCTTTGATTGCCGCGTGTTAATGGCCGAAGACAATTTAGTAAACCAAAAGCTGGCTATTCAACTGTTCAAAAAATGGGGCGTAAATCTTAAAATGGCCTCAAATGGTAAAGAGGCGCTGCAAATGATACAGGAGCAGGAGTACGATATTGTATTAATGGATTTACAAATGCCCGAAATGGACGGTATAACGGCCACCCAAAAAATAAGAAACGGAGAAGCAGGAGATAAAAACAAAGACATTTCAGTTATTGCACTCACGGCTGATGTGTTTGAAGAGAGCCGTAAAAAAGCAAGCGATGCCGGGTTTGATGAGTTTATTACCAAACCCTACAGCAATACCGAGCTGATGGAAAAAATGCTTTTATGCAAAAACCGTAAACTGAAAAAGTAGCTGACGGAAAGCAAAAAAATTAACCGCGTTTATTTTTTTTCCTGTTAATCATCCAGCTGCAGCAAAGTAAAAACAACACCCTTGCTCCTACGTTTGCATCCCAGTCATCATTTTTTCCGGGAGAAACTTCATTTAAATCAAACCCAATAATTTGTTTTCCCGATTGAGCCACTTTTTCAATCAGGTAGGTTACCTCGGCAAAACTTAACCCGCCCGGAACCGGAGTTCCTGTATTCGGACAATGGTCGGGAGTTAATCCGTCAATATCAAAGCTGATGAAAACCTTTGACGGAAGGGTTTTAATAATGGCCGCAACCTGTTTTGCCCAAAGTGTTCCTTCTATTTTTTTCTGCTGAATATCGCGATCAAAAAATACGTTTACACGCGATTTATTTTTTGCAATAAAAGCTACCTCTTCTTCGCAGTAATCACGAATTCCAACCTGGGTAAGCGAAGTAATTTTTTTCTCCTTCAGCGCATTGTACATAATAGAAGCATGCGAATATTGAAATCCTTCATAGGCATTCCGTAAATCGCAATGGGCATCAATTTGCAAAATGCCAAACTGGTGTTTGGTGGCCAGTGCCTGCATGAGCCCTAACGGAGTGCTGTGGTCACCCCCAAGCGAAGCTACAAATTTTCCTTTCTTCATCCATTGCAAAGCCTGAACCCGTACACTTTGCACCATGGCTTCGCAGGCTTCGTTTACGCGCTCTGTTTTTTTTGCCGAAACCTCTTTCCCTTCGGCCAGTGTTTCTATAATTTCTTTCGAAAATTTTCGTGTTTCCTTGCTCAGTTTTCGTATGGAAGGTTCTTCATCGCAAATGGCCATTTTGTGTTTCCACACTTCTTTGATTAACGGGTGATACAAATCAATTTGTTTTGATGCTTCCAGAATGGATTCAGGACCATGAATGGTACCTGCTCCGTAAGAAACCGTTGCTTCCCATGGTACGGGAATAATTACCAAATCGGCATCCGTTGCTTTGTAGGGAAGTCCGAATACATTACTGCCTGATGTACCCGGATCATTTGGATTAAACATTTTAGCTTGTGTCATGTGCAATGATATAAAAACAAGATTAAATAACTGTTAAGTTTGGCTTTCTCTTAAAAAAGTAATCATGTCGGTCGATTTTAGTTCGGTTGCTCCGGCCTCCCGAAGCATGGTTATTAATTGCCCGCGGTGAAAGGTAGCATGATTACAGGTTTGCATAATCATTTCGAACACCTTACTGGTAAATGGTACTTTCTGCAGGTTTTCATAACTGATTTCCTTAAGCAAAAAACTTTCGTCCTTCGACTCAATAAACGTTACCATCTCTTTTGACGACAGCACCCACAGGTGGCAGGCTTCATTAAAGGAGCCGGTAAATGTTTTACCCGGCCCGCCAGATACCGGTAATTCATTTAACCTGCTTAGCCAAATATGCTGTGCATCCCAAATATGAAATACGGTTTTTCGAATGGTAGCAAAGCTGCTTTGCATTTCAATATCCAGCCATTCTTCTTTAATAAATTCACTCATGCGTGCATTAGCCCAAACGTTGTACCGGGCATACTGTAAAAGCAATTGTTTCATTACCTCAACTTTTTGTGGGAGTCAAAATTACATTAAACAGGTGAAATGGTTTAACCTTTCGCACAAAATCAACCCGGACAGGTTTACTTTAGTAATAATTCCGTGAGTCGGGCAATTCCGGTTCCGGCTTTTTCTGCAACCACCGTAAGGTTTGGCACATTCACTAAAGCTCCCGGTTTGGGATCGATTAAAAACTTTGGAACAAAATGCGGAGCCGAGTGTAAAAGTCCGGCTGCAGGATATACCTGCAACGAGGTGCCTATTATGGCAAACAATTCAGCTTCTCCGGTAATTTTTTCAGCCTCATACATCATAGGAACCTGCTCGCCAAACCATACAATATGCGGCCTTAGTTGCGAGCCCAATTCGCAGGTATCACCCATTTTGAGTTCCCATCCTTCAATCGGATAAACCAATTCGGGGTTTAATGAACTTTGCGCTTTGGTAATTTCTCCGTGCAGGTGCAGCACGTTGGTTGAACCCGCTCTTTCGTGAAGGTTATCAATATTCTGAGTTATAATTGTAACATCAAAATAGCTTTCAAGTTCGGCAAGTCCAAGGTGAGCAGCATTTGGTTGTGCCTCAAGCACAGCTTTTCTGCGCATATTATAAAACTCCTGCACCATTCCCGGGTTTTTGTGCCATGCCTGAGGTGTGGCTACGTCATATACACTGTATCCCTCCCATAATCCCCCCTCGTCTCTAAAGGTTTGCAAACCACTTTCGGCACTTATTCCGGCCCCTGTTAGTACTACCAATTTTTTCATTAAGGCAAATTACTTATTTTCGGGCATTGTACAATTTTTAGGTAATTTTGCCCATCAAATTATACCCATGAAGAAAATCATTACATATTGCCTGTTAGCCTTCACTGTTCTCACAGCCACTGCTCAAACCAAACAAACAGGTTTTAAACTGGGATTTTCCATACTTCCCAATGTTTCCTTTATGAAAGTTGTTTCGGGAAGCAATAATTTTATAAACCCTCAAAGCAACGTTACTTTTAAGCAGGTGGCCGACTCGGTAAAGGGAAAAGATAAAATGGATATGGGACTTGGATTGGGGCTCACCTTTATGTACAATATTAAACGGGATATTGAATTTCAAACTGGTATATCCTTTTACCAGATTGGTTTTGTGAGAAGCATTGGCAACCTCAAATTTCTTGACCCGGTTTATCCAGGAGGACCTAAAATTAATGACCAGAGTGCCGATCACACCGTTCACTTCCATTACCGCTTCAGTTATATTCAGGTGCCCGTAATGCTCAATTTTGGCATTCCGTTTAAGGACATGAATTTTCAATACAATATTTACGGCACAGCGGGTTTACAGGTAAATTACCTTGCCGGAAGCAAAATTAACAGCCAGTTTGAAGGTTTTACCGTAAACGGAAAGGATAAGGCTTCTTTTGACAGTACAGGTTTTAATATGAACAAAGTGAACGTAAATGCCTGCTTGGGTTTTCGACTCGAATACCTCATGCAAAATAAAATTATTCTGAGTGCACAACCGCTGTTGAGTTACAACCTTATTCCACTTAGTAAAGGAGACCTGAAAATGCGCGGAACTACCATTATGCTGGCGGCAGGAATCAATTACCGGTTTCAGAAAATTGAAGACAAAAAGAAAAATTGAACGGGATTAAACGATTTAATCTGCGTGTTTACGGCCTGCTCACCACTGCCGAAAACGAAATTCTTGTAGTGCATGAATCAATAAACGATTTTCATTTTACTAAATTTCCCGGTGGCGGACTTGAACTTGGTGAAGGGCTTGAAGAAGGTTTAAAACGTGAATTCAAGGAAGAACTGAAAATAGAAGCCGAAATACACGCTCATTTTTACACCACCCATTTTTTTCAGGAGAGTGCTTTTTACAAAGGCGACCAAATTGTTTCGGTGTATTATGTTCTGAAACCTCTTGCTCAAAAAATCATCTTTCCTAACCACATGGAAATGAACAACGGTAAAACAGCTACTTTGCGTTTTGAATGGATTAAATTACCTGCACTCACCGATGAAATGATGACTTTCCCTATTGATAAATATGTTTGTAACCTGCTACTAAAATCCAACACCCTATGCTGAGTATTTGGGAAAAAGAATCGTTTCTGGAATATGACTTTATAGTAATTGGTGCCGGAATTACCGGATTATCTGCTGCACTTTCCCTGCGTGAAAAAAAACCGCGTGCATCCATTCTTATTTTAGAAAGAGGATTATTGCCCACAGGTGCCAGTACCAAAAATGCCGGTTTTGCCTGTATTGGTACCATAGGCGAAAAGCTGCACGATATTTCGCTATCGGGCGAAGAGCGGGTGGTGCAACTGATGCTAAAACGATGGGAAGGTTTACAACTTACACGTAAACGCACCGGAGATAGTAATATTGATTTTGAGCAAAATGGTGGATACGAACTGCTGCTTGACGTCAAAAGCGAAAGCATAGACAAAATAGATTACCTGAATGGTTTATTAAAACCTTACTTCGAAAAACCGGTTTATTCCATCGCTTCACATTTAATTCATTCGTTTGGATTTAACAAAAATATGGTGAAAGGAATGGTATTTAACCATGTTGACGGACAATTGCACAGCGGGAAAATGATTCAGAAACTTTGGCAGCAGTGCGGTGAACAGCACATCAAAATTATTACGGGAGCCGAAGTGATTAGTTTGCACGAAAGCGACAAGCAGGTGCAACTAGTGGCGCAATTGTTAAACTCACCCGAATCGGCCATTTGTTTTGCAGCATCGCAAGTATTGGTTTGCACCAACGCATTTACCCAAAAGCTGCTCCCCGATGTGCAGGTTTGCCCCGCACGCGGGCAGGTGCTCATCACCTCTCCTATTCCCGATTTGCCCTTTAAAGGCACTTTTAATTTTGATGAAGGATATTACTATTTCCGAAACCTCAATAACCGCATCTTATTTGGTGGCGGACGCAATTTAAATTTTGAAGCAGAAAATACAACCGAACTCAAACTTACCGAAACCGTTCAGTATAAATTAGAATGGTACCTGCGCGAAATGATAGTTCCCGGCAAACCTTTTTCCGTAACCGAGCGTTGGGCCGGTATTATGGGATTTGGCAAGGACAAAACACCTGAGGTAAGGCGTTACTCCGAACGTATAAGCCTTGGAGTAAAATTAAACGGAATGGGTGTAGCACTGGGAAGTAAAATAGGAGAAGAACTTGCCCTTTTATCGGTAGCTTAATTTGAGGTGAATATAGTTGAGACTAATTCAAAATAAACGTAAACAATATGGAAAGAGTAATTGGTTTGGGAGGAATTTTTTTCAAGTCCTCCGACAAAAAATCGTTAGCCGAATGGTACAAAAAACATTTAGGCCTTCCTGTTGATGAGTGGGGCGGTGCTGTTTTTCCGTGGGCAACACTGGCTCAGAAAAACGAGAAAGCCTATACCATTTGGAGTGCCTTTTCAAATGACACTACTTATTTTGAACCATCAGATAAACCTTTTATGCTGAATTTTGTGGTGAAAAATTTAACTGCGCTTTTAGAAACATTGCGCAAAGAAGGCGTGCAGGTAATGGATAAAAGCGATGAAAGCGAATACGGAAAATTTGGATGGATAGTAGACCCCGAAGGAAATAAAATTGAACTTTGGGAGCCTCCGGTTGCTTCATAACGTTTATCCCTTTATTCAATTAATCCGGAACACCGGATACAAATTCACCGTGCCTTCGTAATATACCGAATGTTTATACACCCAGTCTAATTGCGCCTGAGGACTAGCTGCAAATGCGGCATCATTCTTTTTCTTCTCTAAAAACTCTTCGCGCAATGCAGGCTGCTTTTTCAAAATGTCGGCTGCCACATCTTCAAACACGTAATCACTGTATCCCTCCTTTTGCTGCAAAATTCCATCAAAAAAATTCCAGTTAAAATAGCTGTCAGGGGCTGATGGCTCAAGTGTGTTTAACAGAAACTTTCCATGTACAGGATCTTCTGCATTTATTACAGCATAAGTACCTCCAGGAATAAAAACATTTCGGGTTTCGCAGCTTACTACCGTATAGTAATGCAGGTAATGCCCCTCATAAGGTTTAGTAACGGTTTTAAACGAATCGATGCGATAAACCTGTACCGTCATCAAGGTATCTCTTTCTATAATCATCGACCTGAACGAATCGGGCAAAACACGGTTGCGCTGCAATTCCTCTATAAGATTTGTATAAGCGAGCGGTACCAAATACCTGCGCGGAGCCTTTATGGCTAGTACAGGTTTATAGTTGTTATAAAATTTAACTTTTCTTGAATATGGCTTATCCCGGTTATAGTAAAGACGCGACATGCCCGAAACAGCACTTGACCTGTAAGCTGCCTCATAACCCTTAAATGGAATCAGGTTAAAATTGGTGGTATCAATTTCCCACATCACTCCTGTTGGCTCTGCTGAAATCATGTAATTAAACAAATGTTTTAGACTCACCTGCCTGATTTCTTTTTTATGCTGCGAACAATATTCAAGCATTACCTCCAGAAAAATCTCGGTATGCTCTACCCGCTGTTTAAATGGTTTGAGCATATGCGTCTCGGAGAGCACGGCCATACAATTATTGACAGAAGCATAGCCTGATGAAAAACGGGGAGAATCAAAAAACTCAACCCATCCGCTATCGGGGGTAGTACTGAAATGATTTACATACGGACATGCGTCAATATTACGAACCTGTAATAATTTAAACAATCCCGGCATAAGGCTGTCATGCTGATACAATCCAAGGTCGCCACCCAATTGATTGTGCTGTGTAGGCAAAATGGTTAACGTATGCTGGTAATCGGCTCCGTTGCTCACATGTGTTTCTATAAACAAATCGGGTTGTATACCATGGTACCAAAACACCTCTTTAAACCATCGTGTTTCCAATCCGTCTGCTTTTATCAAATCGCGGTTTAAATCCAGATTTTGTCCGTTGCCTCTGAAACCGTATTCTTCAGGTCCATTTTGATTGGCCCTCGAATATTTGCTCCTGCGCAATCCACCCGATACGTTGTAAAACGGAATGATGCGCAATTCAATTTCGGGATGAAGCGGAATTTTGCCCAAACAAATATCCCGTACCAGCATCATGGTGGCATCAACCCCATCGGGCTCACCGGGATGAATTCCGTTATTAATCATGATAACTATTCCATCTTCCTGTTTTGGTTTCTTTTTTACCAAAACCATAGGGAAAGGTTGCCCCTGCGGTTGTATCAGTTTCACCAGCTCCGGAAAATACGCTGCCAACAGTTTATAATAATCGAAACACTGAGCCACGGTAGCGGTTTGCATACCTTTACTTTTTTCGAAAGGAGTGATTAACGAATCGTTAGCCGCATGTGCACGGGTGGCAACTAAAAGAAATAAAAACAATACATACTTTTTCATACGTAGTCTAAACCTGCTAAGGCAACAAAAGTAGAGGAGAAACAGGAGAACAGAAAACTAAAACAACCGGCTGAATGTTCCGCTTACCCTCGCTTCATGATCGAGCAACCATTTTTTACGGGGCAGGCCTCCGGCATATCCGGTAAGTTCGCCATGTGCACCAATAACGCGGTGGCAGGGAATAATCACGGCTATCGGATTTTTCCCATTGGCGGTTCCGGCCGCTCTGATGCATTTGGGGTCGCCCAAATCTACAGCAAGCTGGTGGTAAGAGCACGTTTTCCCAAACGGGATGCTTAGTAATTTGTCCCATACACGCTGCTGAAAAGGGGTACCATTCGCATGAAGGGGCAGTTCAAATATTTTGCGTTTACCTTCTATGTATTCCAATAGCTGATGTGCACACTGGTTGGTTAAAAAAGAAGGGGAATCATTTTCGCTGATATGCTCACAAAACGAAACAGCGGTAATCCCTGTTTCGCTAGCGGTTATTTTTAATAATCCCGCAGGAGATTCCATATACTGAATGGCGATACCGGATTGCATATTGCTGCAAAGATACGGGGTTAACTCAGGTATTCATTTATCCGTTATTCTTTGTACGTTTGTTTATGCAAACAGCAGAGTTTATTTTGTACGTGAAAGACCAGCAGCGCAGTTGCGATTTTTATGCGGCAGCACTGCAACAGGAACCTGAGCTTCACGTTCCGGGAATGACGGAGTTCAAACTAACGAATACCTGCAAACTGGGGCTTATGCCCGAAAACGGCATTGCCCGCATTATAACACCCGCTGTGCCTCATCCTTCTAAGGGAAACGGTATTCCGCGCTGCGAATTGTATTTGCTTACTCAGGATGCGGAAGATGCATTAACCAGATGCCTGAATGCCGGAGCTACACTGATAAGTGCCGTGCAACCCCGCGACTGGGGACATAAAGTGGGGTATTGCAGCGACCCTGACGGACATATACTGGCATGGGCCGAGGGATAGCTAAATTTATTCGGACAAAAATGAAATATTCAAATTATAAAATTTTCAACTGATATTCATTCATCAAAAGGTAGTATTTCAACCGCAAAATAGCCCCAAAAAATACGAGGCGACTTTAGGCTCTAATCCTAATACCATTCATTCATGGTTACTCCTTCATAAATAAACCAGAATTTAATCCCCGTTACGGGGAAATAATCAGCAGCTCAGCCTTGGCATAAATATAAAAGGGAGCACATCCAAGATGTGCCCCCTAAAGCGATGAAAAAAGTCTGTTATTTAGAAACTATAAGTTTGAGGTATTGGGTTGAACCGTCTTTCAACAACCGAACATAGTAAATTCCTGAAGAAACCTTTGAAAGATTGAATGTAACTTTGTTCTGACCGGCAGAAAAATCTCTGATTTCCGGTTGAATAACGTACTTCCCATTAACATCTATGATAGCTATTTCAATATTGCTATCTTGATCCAATTCCACTTCCAATGTAGCATGATCAACTGTTGGATTCGGATACAGCAAAATTGATGAAGTACCACTTAATGTTGCAACTCCGGTAGCCGGAATTACCATTCCCTGCAAAGCAAATTCATAATCTTGTTCATCATCATCATCATTTAAAATATGCAGCATGGCAAAACGTGGTCCAATGGCAGTTGCATTCAACTCAACTACTACATTCATGTATCCTCCTACCGGAACTTTTATTGGAAAAATCCAGGTTCCCGATAAAATAAAGTCAGAAGCGTTTGGTCCGGAAAAGTTAATCGCGCTAATTACCAACTCCTCACTGCCTAGGTTTTGAATGATAAATACCCGAGTTTTAGATGAACCACTGTTTACTGTTCCGAAATCGGTATTGTCAATTACTGTAGGATTAGTACCCCCATCAGTAATGTTCACTCCATTACCTAACACATTAATCTCGGTTTGAGCTCCCGAACCTTCAAGGGCAAAATCGTACAGACTTTCATCTAAATCATTAGTAGTAATAAGTAAACTCGCATTTTTTGCTCCGCTTGAAAATGGTAGGAAGTTTACGACCACAGTGTACGAACCGCCTGCTGAAATTGTAAACGGTAATGCAGGAACATTTGCCAAGCTAAAATCAATCTTATTTGTGCCCGAAATACTTATTCCGGAAATGGATAGATCTGCAGTACCTGTGTTTCTGATTTCATAAGTTGCAGAAGTAACTTTTCCTATCTTAATCTTCCCAAAATCGGTATTATCCATTGTGGACGGAAACACATCCCCATCAGCAATGAGTACATTGTTACCTTTTACCTCAATTTCAGGAGAAACACCCATGCATTGAACATTCACATTGTATAGTGATTCGTCAAAATCGTTGCTAATGATATTAAGTACGCCTGTTTTAACTCCAGTAGTTGAAGGAGTAACTTTTACATTAATTGTTACTGAAGAACCACCATTTAAAGTTGTCGGGAATGCTGGAGGATTTACAAGTGAATAATCGTTTGCATTCCCGCCACTCAGATTTATTCCGGAAATAGTTAATGCACCTATTCCTGTATTTTGAATAACATACGATTTAGTTGCAGAGCTTCCAACATTCACTGCACCAAAATCTGTGTTATCATATAAGGCAGGAGATACATCATTATCCACGATGTTTTCATTGTTACCATAAAGTGTAATTTCAGGAGTTGAATTGTAGGTATCCGGATTGTAGAAGGAAAGTAATTGTCCTCCTTCCACTAGTTCTCCTGCTATAGAATAATGAGCCTGATCAACGGCTAAGAACATGCCTGGACCTAGGATACTATGCATGTCAATAATTCCTGACGACTCTTCATCCTGGGTAAGATAATTAGCCCCGCCACTTATAAAACGAGAAGCATCATGTTCGGCAACCTGAATCAATCCATCGGTAGAAATAGTGTACTGCCAAATTTTTCCATTGTGAACATTATTGCCTACATCTTCTTGTAAAAGAATATGGCCGTAGTTATCAATGGTAATGTTGTCAAACATTTTTTGTCCTTCGGCTCCGTCTAAAACGGCAGTGATAGTTCCGCCTAACTCAGGCTGAGAAGGATTGTAAAACCGAAGTCTCCACAAACGACTAGGTGTAGTAAATGAATTAGTAGTTACAAAATAAAAGTCCTTTGGATTCGAAGGATCCCAGGCACCATCTTCGGGGCGAAGAAAATTAGTTACACCTGTAGCATTGCTTTTGGCATTAATTCCAGTTCCAGTTGAATCCCGAACTACACCCAAATCAACCAATGAAAAAAGGGTGTTTGCTGCAGGAACAGATGCACTTGATTCTAATGTTAAGCCAAAAACTGCAACACCATATAATCTTCCATTTGTTAAACCGGCCCTGTCAATTTCAGTTCCTGTATTGGTTTTATTTCCTACATAGAAATAAACCTGACCCGGTGATGAGTCATCAGTACCAGCAACAACTGTTTTATCTGAAGGTGTTGGGGAGGCCACCGCATTCTCAGCACTAAATTTGCCCAGGTAGGGTAGTTCATATGATTTACCTGCATTTACACCAGTAACTATGTGAGCAAACAATCTTCCATTATCACCTGCTTCCTCACCGTTCATAAAAATACGTTCTTGGGTACCCATTCCGGTAGTTGCATTATAAAAAGCCGAAACTGCTGGCAAATCGGCCGAACAAAAACGATTAAATGCAGCAAGTGATGACGGATTTGACGAGTTGTATTGAGTATATCCGGTACCATTCCATAAGTAAACATTTCTAATCAAATCGCTACCGCTTACTACGGATAGGTTTGATTTGTTAATTATCCATTTAGACACAAAAGCACCATTTGACCCATGTGCCCTTGCTATTCCGAGTGCATTATTTATTTCATGAGTCATGAGTAAAGTGAATGTCCCATTTCCATTGTCAAATGCCCCTAAACCATCAGCTAATCCACACATTTTGTACCCCCCTATTGCATCCCCAGCTGTTAAAATAGAGGTAAACTTAGCTCCGGAAATAGTAGGTAACATATAAGGTGATTGAGAACTTGTAGGGCCAGTAACACCAGGATCAACACCATAACCCTGAATTGCAAAATCATACACAGTTTCGTCAAAATCATTGCACATGACGTTGATAACAGCCGTTCGTAAACCGGTGACACCTGGGGTTAATTTCACTTTAAATGTTTGTGAACTGCCTGCTGGTACTGTAAAAGGTAAAATTGTATTTCCCACTAAAGTAAAGTCGGTTGCATTAGCTCCGGTAAAATAAATACCTGAAACTACTAAAGCAGCGGGGCCTGCATTTTGAATAACGAATGATTTAGTATCTACACTAGGTACCTTACCAAAGTCAGTATTATCTAACGAACTTGGGAGCATATCGCCATCGGCAATAGAAACATTGTTTGCCTGAATATTAATTTCAGGATTTATAAGATAAGATAAATTGGTTGCAGGATTGAAGAAAGTAAGCAATTGCCCCCCTTCATAAACTTCACCAGCAACTGGGTAGTGCGCCTGACACACCGCTACAAACATACCGGGTCCTAAAATATTTTGTACATCAATAATTCCTGAAGATTCTTCATCCTGCGTCAAGAAATTAGCCCCCCCGTTTACAAAGCGTGTTGGGTCGTGCTCGGCAATTTGGATCAACTGATCTGTAGCGATAGTGTATTGCCATATTTTTCCAATTTGAGAATTATTTCCTATATCTTCCTGTAACAGAATGTGACCGTAGTTATCTATTGTAATATTGTCAAACATCTTTTGTCCTTCCGTTCCGTCAAGTACAGCCGTAATGGTTCCCCCTAATTCCGGGTTTGCAGAATTTGTAAAACGCAGTCTCCATAAACGACTTGGAGCAGCAAAGGAATTGGTAGTTACAAAATAAAAGTCTGATGGATTTGAAGGATCCCATGCACCATCTTCGGGACGAAGAAAATTAGTTATACCCAAGGCATTGCTTTTGATATTTATACCAGTTCCGGTTGAATCTCTTACTATACCTAGATCAACAAGTGAAAATGTTGTGTTAGCTGAAGGGAAAGAAGTACTCATTTCAGTGGCAAGTCCTGTAACCTTCACGCCAAATAATTTACCATTCGTTAATCCGGCTTTCTCAATTTCACTTCCTGTGTTTGTTTTTGTACCAATATAAAAATAAACCTGTCCGGGCGTTGAGTCATCAGTACCTGCAACAACTGTTTTATCAGATGGGGTTGGGCTGGCAACGGCATTTTCAGCACTAAACTTACCAAGATAAGGTAATTCATATGATGTACCTGCATTAACACCGGTAGCAATATGAGCGAAAATTCTACCGTTATCTCCGGCCTCTTCCCCAGTCATAAAAATACGTTCTTGAGTACCCAACCCGGTACTTGCATTATAAAAAGCCGAAACTACCGGTAAATCGGCCGAACAAAAACGATTAAACGCAGCAAGTGTTGATGGATTTGTGGAATTATACGTAGTATAACCGCTACCACTCCATAGGTTAACATTTTTTATAAGGTCTGATCCGCTTATTACAGAAAGATCTGATTTATTAATAATCCATTTTGAAACAAAAGCCCCAGCGGAGCCATGTGCACGGACAATACCTCCCGAGCTCGGAATTTCGTGAGTTACCAATAAAGTAAAAGTACCATTTCCATTATCAAATGCACCCGTACCATCAGGAATTCCGGACATTTTATACCCTCCCGAAATGGTATCGCCTGCAGTAAGAATTGATGTGAATTTTGCCAAAGGCAAAACAGGATTTAAATATGGAGTTTGAGTAGTTGAAGGACCAGTAAGTCCCGGATTAAGATTAATATTAACCGGAGTTAAATTTTGCAATTTATTTACCCCACTTAATCGGTAGGTAATTAAGTGGCTCAGTGATGTGGTAGAAATTGCAATCCCATTTTCCAGAGGGCATGTTTGACCAAAATCATTATCATTACAAATAGCAAGAGTACTATCGTTAATTATTGCAATGCCTTCAGCCTTATCATAAGCTGCCGGCCATGCATTAGCCAATAAATCCATTACCAGCGTTTTTCTAACCGCTATAAGATTGTACGCAGCCATTCCTGTTGAATCTACTAATGCCTCAAGTGTTACACTTCCGTACAAACCCGAATGTACTGCAGTAGCCCCGTTAATGTTTATTTGATACAACCGTTTAATATCCGAAGTGCCGCGTGCAGCTGCTTCTAGTACCAAAAAGGTGCTGTCATTAATTGCAGCCATGTCCCCAATTTTCCAATCGCGTAAACGAATTTGGTTTGAGCCGCTAACTCCTATTATACCATCATTTAAATAAACAAACATGCGGGTAATATTTGTAACTGGATCAATTTCAAGAATGCGATGAATGCGGGTGCCTTCTCCTATTGATTTAGTGGGGTAAAGAACCGGACTTTGAATAATTGTGTAAATTTTACCATTGGGTGCTATACAAATTCCTTCAAAACCTCTGTTATTTTTGCGATATTTAAAAACAGTGTCAATTTGTATATCTACTGACTGTACACCAGGCAAATTTGCGTAAGGAGTATATCGTTTCAGTAAAACTCCATTCGAATTAACTTTCCAGATAGTTGGTCCACCCTCTTCGCAAATCCAAAAGTTTCCGTCTTTATCTACTACAATACCTTCCGAGTCAATTCCGAATGTATCTTTAGGAGTGGTTTTTAAACTAAAATTTGCACACGTAAGCACAGTATCGGTTGAAGCAACCTCGGTTGCAGAACTACCTAAACCAGTAGGGTTAATTATGCCGCTGGCTGGCATTCCATTTGGCCGTTTCAAGGAAATAGTCTGTAAAATTTGAATTGTAGAGCCTACAATACGAATGCGATGTATTTTAGGTGCATAGTTAGGAAAAGCATACATCTTGTCGTACGTGGGTGTACAACCTGCAGGATTAGCACTTCCGCAGTCCACATTAACACCGCGGTCAGAAATAGTCCAGAACTCTTTTCCATTTGTACCGGGAATTGGGTACAAGCCGGAAAACCCGGCCTCTCTAAAGTTAATCCCCTGAAAAGTGCCGATTGCAGGGGAATTGTTATTCACATAATCCTGCAATAAACTAATTTGTGCCTTGCTCTCTGTTATAAATAATAACATCGAACAAAAACAAATCAATGAAGTGGTAAATTTTATTTTCATATTTTTTGTGTTTTGTTGAGGCAAAACACGTTCATGTATGTTGCATCAATGTGGTTTAAGCATGATGAAATAATTAAGAGGATTATATGGTGATAACATTAAAACTATGTTTAAATAACGAATGTGTAATTCTGAAAAAATATTTGTACCATAATATTTGCGCGATGTAAACAAATTAATCGCTCCCTCTCTATCAAATTCAACAAAAAAAGTTCCGGGTCAGCCAATTTTAGTTTATTTTCGAACGCACATCAGAAGATGATAAAAAAAACAACAAACTTTTTCCTTACCTTCATATATCTTGGGTTGTCATCCTTTCTACCATATCAGGATGAGCCCCTGAAAGATTACCTGAAAGTTCCGGGACCTATTCCATTTAATCAAACTAATTATGAACTGGTGTGGACCACACGCACCGGACATAATTACTACCGGCAACAATACCTTCCGCTCAGACAAAGCATGAAAAACTACGACCGTTTTGTGATGATAGAAGTAGTGAAAGGGAAAAATACGCAGCGCGAACAAATAGGCATACAAACAAAACAAATACGTGAGCGCAAATTATATGACGAGCTGGCTAAGTACGAATTGTTTGAAAAACTAAAACCCGATGAGTTTGTTCTGGAATTTAGCAGCAGCGAAACCATTAGAGGCGAAACAACCTATATGGAATGGAATATTTACCGCTACATCAATCTCAAAAATATAATTAACAAATCAGGTGTAATGATAATTGGTTACCACACCCACGCAAGCGGAAAATACATTGACGGATTTAACAGTACCATTCAACGCGAACGAATGAACCTGATTAACCAGTTGATTGCTCTGGAAGTGCCAAAGGTAAGTTTATAAACCATACATTTCCTTTATCCCAACTAAAAAAATGGTTGGCGGAGACGCCAACCACGGACTGAATTAATTCTGCATTCATAAAACAAAAATAACACTTGCTATCGGAAACTACTAATTTAGATTAGTGTGCTTGCTACACTTGTTTTCTCACTGGCAGAAACGAGCGGGAAAATTTCGTTTCCAATCTTACATTGTTATTGAAAAATTGAGTTGAGGGCTATCTGTTGCAAGGCTTCCCGCAGAACTCGATGAGGGCAGTACCTATACGACCACGCAAGGATGTTTCCATTGGCATAGCAGGTAAAGCGTCTTTGGTGCTTGACAAATCGCTTTTTTCACTTAAGTTTGATGCACAAATGACAATCTTTATGGTGAATCGTTTTTTAATTATTTTGATACTATTTGTGCCTGTTTGCGTCATGGCCCAGTCGGGTGCAGTAACCTCGGGCGGAAATGCTGCCGGAGCCGGAGGAAAAGTGAGTTATTCGGTGGGGCAAATTGCT
>Ga0268298_10001373_pt1 | contig 28802 bp, 30 predicted proteins | sample WWTPWeurt_MetaG_FD_194462 | JGI IMG/M metagenome (GOLD analysis project Ga0268298, IMG submission 194462) | Activated sludge microbial communities from WWTP in Nijmegen, Gelderland, Netherland - WWTP Weurt | ecosystem: Engineered > WWTP > Aerobic digester > Activated sludge | place... | reverse complement strand
CGGGTGGCCGTCGGCCGGAAGTAGAGGGGGAGGAGGAGGCCGCCAGGCCGACGACGGAGGACATGGAGGCCGGCGGCTGCCCGGCACCCTCGGCCCGCGCCGACGCGTGAGAGCAAGGCTTTCCTTGTCGACCAAACGTGCAGAGCGAACGTCCGCTCCGTGCCGCCACCCGTCCACACGACCCGCACTCCCCATGCTGCTCGAGACAAGAAAAAAGCCCGCGCGGCCAGGGCCGGCGGGCATCAATCCCCTGCAAGGACGGGAGGAGGGCAGGGGCGGGTGACGATTGACGTTCGAGATCAGGCGCGTGGCGCGGAGGCCGATGCGACGATCTGCTGGATGGCTGCGCTGTCAGGTGAGGCCAGGCCGTTGAGGCCGAACATCACGCTGCAGGTGACCAGCGCGGCGAGCATCATCGAGGCGGCTTGTTGGGTCAGGCGGGTGGTGTTCATGGGGTCTCCTGCGAGGGGTTGAACGTTGTCGATGGATGCACTGTAGGCACGGTGCTGTCGAGGGGCCAGCGGTGTGCGACGAACGATCGGCGAAGCAGGATGAACTGTGGGCCCGCGCGATGAACGGCATCCGGCGTTGCCGAACCAGGCGCCTTCGCGCATGCTCGAGGGCGCTGATCGCGGGCGCGGGCCGCGCTGCTAAGCTCGGTGACCTCGGGGCCACGAGGGCCAAGGCTCGTGGTTGGCAGGGCGTCGGGGGTACTGGCAATTGCGCCATGCCGGGTTGGCCGGCCGGGCGCTTCCCGCCTCCGGCCGCCGGCACGTTGCCGATGTCATCAATCCACTGATCGGACGCTCGACCCATGACCCCTTACCTGCCAGTGATCGGCCGATTGATCGGTGGGCTGTGCGGCGTGCTCGCCGGCGGCGCGGCGATGGCCCAGGGCGCCCATGGCCCGAGCGCCCATGTGCATGGCCTGGCCACGATCGAAGTCGTGCAGCAGGCGCAGTCGGTGTCGGTGCAGCTCTCGGTGCCGCAGGAGGCCCTGCTGGGCCATGAGCGCATCCCGCGCACCGCCGCCGAGAAGAAGGCCGCGGCCGAGCTGCTGGCTCGCCTGCGGTCGGCGGCGCCGCTGGTGCAGATCGATGCCTCGATGCAGTGCCGGCCGGTGCGCCGCGAGGTGCAGGCCAGCCGCCTGGAGCCGGAGGCCGGCTCGGCAGCCACCGGCGGGCAGGACGAGCATGCCGATGTCGACCTGGCCATCGAGCACCAATGTGCCGGCACCGCCGCGCTGCGCCAGCTCGACCTGGGCCCGTTGCTCGACGCGTTCAAGGGCATTGCGCGGCTCGAGGCGCGCATCGTCACGCCGGCCGGCCAGTTCAAGGCCACGCTGAAGCGGCCGGCCCGGGTGCTGGCCTGGGGCCGATGAACGGCGTCGCGCCGGCGCTGTCCGTCCGCGGCCTGCGCTATCGCTGGCCCGGGGCCGAGCGCGACCTGCTGTCGATCGAGACGCTGGAGGTCGGCGCCGGGCAGACGCTGTTCCTGCGCGGGCCCAGCGGCTGCGGCAAGAGCACCCTGCTGGCGCTGCTGGCTGGCGTGCTGGTGGCGGGGCCTGGGCAGGTGAGCGCGCTGGGGGCGTGCTGGCAGGCGATGTCGGCGTCGGGCCGCGACCGCCACCGGGCGGCGCACCTGGGCTACATCTTCCAGCAGTTCAACCTGCTGCCCTATCTCTCGGTGCTGGACAACGTGCGCCTGCCGTGCCGTTTTTCCACGGTGCGGGCGGCGCGCGCGCCGGCCGGCGCGGCCGAGGCGCTGCTGGCGCGCACCGGGCTGCCTTACGTGTTGTGGCGCGAGAGTGCCGGGCGGCTGTCGATCGGCCAGCAGCAGCGCGTGGCCGCGGCGCGGGCGCTGATCGGTGCGCCCGAGATCGTGATCGCCGACGAACCCACGTCTGCGCTGGACGAAGACCTGCGCGAGGCGTTCATGGACCTGCTGCTGGGTGCCTGCGCCGAGGCCGGCAGCGCGCTGGTGTTCGTCAGCCACGATGCGCGCCTGGCGGGGCGCTTCGAGCGGGTGGTCGACCTGCCCCGGCTGAACCAAGCCGCCGCCTGAGGCCCGCCCGGCCATGTTCCACAGGATCTGAATGTCGATGAAGCCGCTGTTCTCACTGGCCTGGCACAGCGCCTGGAACCGGCGCTTCGCGCTGGCACTGGTGGCGGTGTCCATCGGCCTGTCGACGCTGCTGCTGCTGGGCATCGAGCAGCTCAAGCAGGATGTGCGCGACACCTTCTCGCAGTCGGTGTCGGGTACCGACCTGATCGTCGGCGCGCGCACCGGCCCGGTGCAGTTGCTGCTGTACTCGGTGTTCCGGCTGGGCAATGCGACGAACAACATCCGCTGGGGCAGCGCGCAATGGCTGGCGCAGCACCGCGCGGTGGCCTGGACGGTGCCGATCGCGCTGGGCGACAGCCACCGCGGCTTTGCGGTGATGGGCACCACCCCCGAGTACTTCACGCACTTCCGCCATGGCGACCGGCAGCCGTTGGTGCTGGCCCGGGGGCGGCCGTTCGAGGCGCTGTACCAGGCGGTGATCGGCGCCGACGTCGCGCAGCGCCTGGGCTACCAGGTCGGCCAGCGCATCGTGCTCAGCCATGGCGACGGGGCGTTCGCGGCCAACGACCATGCCGACAAGCCGTTCGAGGTGGTGGGCATCCTGGCGCCCACCGGCACGCCGGTGGACCGCACGGTGCACATCAGCCTGAACAGCCTGCAGGCCATCCACCTGGATTGGGTGGCCGGCGCGCCGCTGCCCGGCCTGGCGGTGAGCGCCGAGCAGGCGGCGCAGGCCGACCTGACGCCGCGCAGTGTGACCGCGGTGCTGGTGGGGCTGAAGAGTCGCGCGGCGGTGTTCGCGGTGCAGCGCGAGGTGGCCGCTTGGCGCGACGAGCCGCTGCTGGCCATCCTGCCCGGCGTGGCGCTGGATGAGCTGTGGGAGGTGGTGGGCCTGGGCGAGCGCGGCCTGCTGGCGATGAGCGCACTGGTGTCGGCGGTGAGCCTGGCCGGTCTGGTGGCGGTGATCCTGGCCGGGCTGAACGAACGGCGGCGTGAGCTGGCCATCCTGCGCGCGGTGGGCGCCGGGCCGCGGCAGGTGCTGCTGCTGCTGGCGCTGGAAGGCGCCTTGGTCACGGTGGCCGGCGTGGTGATGGGCATGGTGACCGGCGCGCTGGTGCTGGTGGTGGCCGGGCCGTGGGTGCAGTCGCACTTCGGCATCGCGCTGACCCTGGGGCCGCCTTCGCCGGCGCAATGGCGGCTGGTGGGCGCGGTGCTGCTCGGCGGCTGGCTGGCCAGCCTGCTGCCGGGCTGGCGCGCCTATCGGCTGTCGCTGGCCGACGGTCTGTCGCCACGGGTGTGACGGCGCCCGGGCCGGCGGGGCCTGCCGGCCTGCGCCCGGCGCCAGTCCGCCGGATGGCCCCGCGGGGCCTGAACCCGTCGCAGAATGCAGGCCCAGCACCCAGGCCGCGACACATCCCATGCCCCACCGTTCCCCCACCCGCCGTCACGCGTTGCGCATCGCCCTGGCCGGCCTGGGCGCCTTGTGCCTCGACCCCGTCGGGGCACAGCCCGCGCCGGCCGCATCCATCGGCGCCGCCAAGGCCCCTGGCGGCGCGCCGGTGGAGATCAAGTGGGATGACCTGGTGCCCAAGGGCTGGGATCCGATGAAGGGCCTGGCCACCGGCAACCTGGGCCTGCTCAACGACGGCGACCCCAAGGCGCAGGACATGCTCAACAAGCTGCGCGAGGCCTGGGACAACGCCCCCACGGTGGCCGCGCTGAATGGCGCGGCGATCAAGCTGCCCGGCTACCTGGTGCCGCTGGACGAGACCAAGGCCGGCATCACCGAGTTCCTGCTGGTGCCCTACTTCGGCGCCTGCATCCACACGCCGCCGCCGCCGGCCAACCAGATCGTGCTGGTGCAGCCGGCCAAGCCGCTGCAGGGCTTTCGGTCGATGGACACGGTGTGGGTGCGCGGCACGCTGCGCGTCGCGCGCACCGGCTCGCCGATGGGCACCAGCGGCTACCGGCTCGAGGCGGCGCTCATCGATCGGTACGTGACGCCCACGAAGTGATGGCCCTGGGCGGGGCTGGCGGCACCTGCGGCACCGTGGCTCCACAAGCCTGGTGCCAGGCACTCTCGTCGGCCTCGACGACCCACAGGCCCTGCCGGAGCTCCCAGCTCGACTCCGACCAACCGCTGTCTCGCGCGGGCCATGCACCAGGGGCGGCGTCAACGGCCGCATCGGACGCCTGACCCCTGTCGGGCCGAGGCGCGCCGGGCGCCGTCATCGCGCGGTCGGCACGCACGATCGGCAAAGGCCCTGGGGTGGGCCGCGCGCCTGCCGGTGGCGCCCAGGGCACCGTGCCGCGCGCCGCCAGGAGCCGCGCCGTCGCGCTGCGCCACATCCTCAACCGCCATGTCATCTCGTCCATCGCGCCCCCTGCCGGCCATCGCGGCACCCTCGCCGCATGGGCCGCCATCGTGGCGCAGCCCGGCGTGCGGGCACATCGCCTTGTTGGGGGATGAGGCCATCCCTCTGGGTGGGGCGTCCGTGCCGGGTGCTCGCCCGTGGGTGTGCGCCCAGTGGGTGTGCGCCGCGGCGATCGGGCGAACTGCACCCGGTTTCGACGGTTGTTCCGCCACTGGCGACCGCGGGTGCCCCCTAGCATCGGCGCACCATGCAGTTGCAGTCCCTGTTTCCGGGCCGCTCCGCCGGCTCGCTTGCCTCAGGCGCCGCGTCGCCACCGTCGTTGCTGACCGACGACGAGGCCTTGCTCGGCGTCGCCTCGACCTGGGAGCGCTCGCGCTGGCACCAGACCGAGGCGCCCGACACCGCGCCGCCGCCCTTGGGCGAGGTGCTGCAGCGGTTCAGGGCCCACCAGCGCCGGCAGGACGGGGTCTGTTCGGCCTTCGGCCCCAGCCCGCTCGAGCCGCCGGCGCTGCCGCCCGGCCCGCACGTCGGGCCAGCCGGCCACCCCGGGCACGCCGAGTCCGCAAAGGCGGCCGCGCCGTCGCCACCCGGCGCCGGCTTCTCCGGCACCCATCCGATGGGGCTGCCGCCAACGCCCGATGCGGCCTTGTCGGCGCCGGTACAGGTGCAGTTTCGGGAGGCCTGGCAGGGCCTGCAGGTGCGAGAACTCGACAGCCTGGCCCTGTTCAACCACTTCTTCGGCGGCTGGCCGCGCTGACGCCGCGGCGCACGCCACGCCGTTGATCACCCCAGGCGGGGCGGTAACCTGCCGCGGCGGGCCGATCCTCAGGGGTAGGGGCGCACCCCGATCAGTGCCTGATGCCCCCAGAACGCAAACGCCGCCCAGGCCAGCAGGCCCACGGCCACGGTGACGGCGGTGCGTCCGGCCCGGCTGCCCGGGTAGACCGTTCCCAGCCGGGCGTCGCGGGCCCGCGAGGCGCGGAAGTCGACCACCGACCACGCCAGGAAGGCGCCGAACAGCACCAGGTCGGCCAGCGTATGGTTGGCCAGCAGGTGCCCCAGCGCCCACGACTTCAGGCCCAGCACCATCGGGTGGTGCAGCCGGGCCTTCAGGCCATTGCCCGGCACGTAGGCCGCGGCCAGCAGCACGAAGGCGGCCAGCATGAACAGCCCTGACAGGTGGCGCAGCCACAGCGGAGTGGTCCACAGCGCCACCGGCTGCAGCCGGGCCTGCCCGTAGCCCCACACGATGAGCGCGAAGCCAACGATCGAGACGACGGAATAGAGCCCCTTCCAGGCGCCTTCGCCGCGCTGCGCGATGAACCGCCCGCGCGCCTCCTCGGCCACGATGCGGGCCGAGTGCATGCCGAGAAAGAGGACGAGGCCGAGGATCAGGGTGCCCATGGGTGCCTTGTGCGACAGGTCGAAGCCGCCATTCTCGCTGGCAGGACATCTCCCGAGGGCTGCCAGGGCCGGCCGGTCCTCCTGGAGGCGCTGGCCGGTGCCCCCATCCGGGCCGGTCAGGCGCTCAGGCGGGCTTCTTCGGCAGGGCCACGAAGATCGACCACAGGCGGGCCAGGTCGGCGCTGCCGTCGCTGCCCTTGACCGTGCCGAAGGCCTTGACGGCATCGTCCTTGCGGCCGGCCCGCCACAGGGCCACGCCCTGGTGCAGCCCGGCTTCGTCCGGCCGGCGCAGGCCCCCCTTGGCCATGCCCTGCTCGATCAGCGAGACGGCCTTGTCGTGCATGCCGGCCCCGGACATGGCGAAGCCCAGGTTCACCGCGGCATTGCCTTCCTTGTTGGCCAGCGCCGCACGCTCGCTGTCGCCCAGCGTGGCCTTGTCCTGGGCGGCGGCCTTGGCGGCCTGGTCGCGCAGCTTCTGCAGGGCCGGCAGGTCCTTGCTCTTGGCAAAGGCGCCCGCGGCGAAACCCTCCTCGAGCAGCGCGCTGGCCTCGGCCGGCAGGCCGGCGGTGTGCGCCCGCGAGGCCATGTCGGCCAGCTCGTCGGGCTCGAGGGCGATGCCCACCGCGCGCAGCAGGCGGTACACGTCCAGCCGCAACCGGTTGCCGTCGAACCCCGGCTTGCGCTCGGTGCGCGAGATCAGCTCGTTCCAGTAGTCCTGCCGGGGATGCAGGCGAGCCAGTCGTTCGAGCGTGGACAGGTAGCCGGCCATGTCGCCGACCTTGTTCTGGCTGAACGCCAGGTTGCGCAGCAGCGCCTCGGGTGTCACCTGGCTGGCGGCTTCGTCGGCCTGCACCAGCAGCAGGGCCTCGCGCACCGAGCCGGCGTGGTCGTTGGTCTCGGCCAGCACCTGGGGCAGCGCGCGGCGCAGCTGCGGGTCGGCGCCGTTGGCCTCCTTGTAGCGGGTGAGCCAGGTCACGGCGCGCGGCATGTCCTTGGTCTGCAGCGCCAGGCGGCACATGATGTCGATCATCGGCAGCCGTTCATTGGCCCCGAGGTGCTCGGAGCCCAGCACTTTCTCCAGCGACGCGATGGCCAGCGCATGGTCGCCGGTGTCGACGGCGGCCACGGTGCGCAGGCGGTTGATCGCATACAGCTCGTACGGCGTGAGCGCCGGCATGGCCTCCATCTCGGCCACGCGGGCCAGTGCGGCCTTGCCGTCCTTGGCGCGCAAGGCCTCCTGGGCCGCCTGCAACGGCTTGCCCATCTCGGCGCGCACCGCCGGGCCGGCGGGGGCACTGGCTGCCGAGGCGGCAGGCGCCGGTGCGGATTGCGCGGCGGCGTCGGCCGCCGCCAGGCCGGACAGCGCCAGCACGACGGCGCTGGGGATCGTGGCGCAGGCGCGCAGGATTCGGGTCAGGGGCACGGCACGGCTCACTGGCTGGAAGGACATCCCGGAAGTGTAGGCGGGGGTCATCGGCCCGACTTGGCGGGCCTGCATGACGTGGGCCCGACTTGGCGGGCTGGCATGACCTGGGCCGGCCTGGCGGGCCGGCATGACGTGTCGCCGACCCGGCGGGCCGGCGTGTGGCGATGCGCTTGGGGGCTCGTCCCCGGCCGCCAGAGCCTGAAGAGCGCGCGGCGCCCCTCACCCCAGAAATGCCACGGGCCGCGCGAGGGCGGCCCGTGTCGACGCGGAGGCGTCAGCGCCGCATCACTGCGTCGGCGAGATGCCCGCGATGGCCCAGTCGGCGCTGCCGTCGACCGGACGCACCATGTGCCACAGCTCGTCGAACGGCTCGGCGCCGGCATCGGCGGCTTCGCGGATCAGGCCCTGGAAGCGCACGCTGACGATGTGCTGGCCGGCCTCTTCGGCCACTTCGGTGATGCGCGCATCGAGCTGGACCACGTCGGTGCGCTGGCTGCTGCTGCCGCGCTCGAGCAGATCGGCCTTCAGCGAGGCGAACAGCTCGGGCGTGGTGAAGCGGCGCAGATCGTCGACGTTGCCGGCGTCGTTGGCCGCCTGCAGGCGGATGAAGACCTGCTTGGCGATGCGCTCGAATTCGGCCGACGGCATGCCACCGGGCAGTGCAGCGGCGGCGGCCAGCGGGGCGGCGCCCGCGGCGGCGCCGGCTGCGGCCGTGCCCGCCAGCGCGCTGCGCTGCAGGCTCGGCTCGACCCGGGCCTGATCGGTACCCAGCCCGCCTGCCGGGGCGCCGGCGCCGGCGAGCTGCATCCCGCCCGCGCGCTGCCCACCGGTGAACTTCGAAATCACCCAGCGCAGCACGAAGAACGCCACTGCGGCCAGCAGCACCATCATCACCACATTGGCCAGGCCTTCGCCCATGCCCAGGTGGCTGAACAGCGCCGCCAGGCCCAGGCCCGCGGCCAGGCCGGCGATGGGGCCCAGCCAGGAGCGCTTGCCGGCGTTCGCGGCTGCCGCGGCCGGCGCCGCCGCCGCGGCAGGTGCCGCGGCCTGCGTGCCGGGGGCCGCCGACGGGTTGGCGGGCGTGGCGGTGTCCGCCGGCTTGGCGGGCGCCTGGCGCTGCATGCCCGCCGGCTTGCCGGCGCCCAGGCGCTTGGCGTGGGCGTCGTCGGGGGCCAGGGCCAGGCTGGCCGCAGCCACGGCCATCGAGAGGGCGATCAGCAGACTTCTCAAGGGTGCTTCTCCATGCAGGGGGGAAGGGGTGCGCTCTACGCAGCGCGTCGGTGCGCCTGCGCGCGACCGGAATGTAAATGGGGACACGGCCTCTGAACGCAAGGGCTTGCACGCAGATGCGTCATTTGCACCACGTCGGCGCCGCGCAGTGGCCGCGACGTAGCATCGCGGAGCCTCACCCCGCCCCTGCCCTGCCCGCTGCCCGCCCGACCATGCCGCTCGAGACCATAGAACTCCATCCCGCCGCCCCGGCTCGGGCCTCGCTGATCGTGCTGCATGGCCTGGGGGCCGACGGCGCCGACTTCGTCCCGGTGTGCGATGCGCTCGCGCTGGACGACCTGGGCCCGGTGCGCTGCATCCTGCCGCGGGCGCCGGTGCGGCCGGTGACGATCAACGGCGGCTACCGCATGCGGGCCTGGTACGACATCCTGGGCGGCGAGATCGACGCCAGCGGCGGGCGGCGCCACGAGGACGAAGCCGGCCTGCGCCAATCGATGGCCGAGGTGCATGCGCTGATCGACCGCGAGCGCGAGCGCGGCGTGAGCCCCGGGCGCATCGTGCTGGCCGGGTTCTCGCAGGGCTGCGCGATGACGCTGCTGGCCGGCCTGCGCTACCCGTCTCGGTTGGCCGGGCTGGCGGGCCTGTCGGGCTACCTGCCGCTGGCGGCGCGCACCGCCGACGAGCGGCACGCCGCCAACCACCAGGTGCCGATCTTCCTGGCGCATGGCACCCGCGATGACGTCGTGGCGCCCGAACGCGGCCGGGCGGGCCACGAGGTGCTGGCGGCCCTGGGCTGCGCGGTGCAGTGGCACGAGTACCCGATGGGCCACGAGCTGTGCCTGGAGGAGGTGCAGGCGCTGTCGGCCTGGCTGCGCCAGGCGTTGGGCTAAAACGGCGCGCCAGGGCGGTCAGGCCGCGCCGCTCCGTTCTGCGAAGGCGTGCCTGGGCAGGCCCCCCGGGCAGCGCGCGCAAGGAGGGCGTTGACGGCGCCGGGCTGCTCGTCATCACCGATGACGCGGTCTTGGGCGGGCGAGCATCATCGAGCCCTTTGCCATTCGCCGCGAGGTTCAGACCGATGCCCACGCTCCATGTCAACGGCACGCCACGCACCCACGATGCCGAGCCCGACACCCCGCTGCTGTGGGTGTTGCGCGAGCAGCTGGGGCTCACGGGCACCAAGTACGGCTGCGGCATCGCCCAGTGCGGCGCTTGCACGGTGCACATCGACGGCGAGGCGGTGCGCTCGTGCACCCGGCCGGTGTCCACCGTCGAGCCGGGGGCCAAGGTGGTCACCATCGAGGGCCTGTCGAAGGACGGCTCGCACCCGTTGCAGAAGGCCTGGGCCGAGCTCGACGTGCCGCAATGCGGCTTCTGCCAGTGCGGCATGATCATGACCGCCGCCGCGCTGCTGAAGAACCGGCCGCGGCCCACCGACCAGGACATCGACCAGGCGATGACCAACGTGTGCCGCTGCGGCACCTACAACCGGGTGCGCGCCGCGATCAAGCTGGCCGCGCAGCCTGGGCGCTAGGAGGTGGCCGCCATGCAAAGCCCCACGCTCGATCGCCGCGGCTTTCTCGGTGCCGCCGGTGCCGGCAGCTTCGTGTTCGCCTTCCACATCCCGTTCGAGGCCCAGGCGCAAGCCGCGCCAGGCAACCTTCCACCCGAGGTGAACGCCTGGGTGGTGGTGCGGCCCGACGACACCGTCGTCATCCGCATCGCGCGCTCCGAGATGGGCCAGGGCACGCTCACCGGCCTGGCGCAGCTGGTGGCCGAGGAGCTGGAGTGCGACTGGGCCCGCGTCACCACCGAATACCCGACGCCTGGGCAGAACCTGGCGCGCAACCGCGTCTGGGGCAGCTTCTCCACCGGCGGCAGCCGCGGCATTCGCGAATCGCACGACTATGTGCGCAAGGGCGGCGCCGCGGCCCGCTTGATGCTGGTGCAGGCGGCGGCCCAGGGCTGGGGCGTGCCCACGGCCGACTGCCGCACCCAGGCCGGGGTGATCAGCCACCCGGCCAGCGGGCGTCGCACCACCTACGGCCAGGTGGCCGCCGCCGCGGCCAGGCTGGCGCCGCCCGACGCGGCCACCATCACGCTGAAGGATCCCAAGGCCTGGCACCTGGCCGGCAAGCCGCTCAAGCGGCTGGACACGCGCGACAAGCTCACCGGCGCGCAGGTCTACGGCATGGACCTGTCGTTGCCCGGCATGCTCAACGCGGCGATCCGGCAATGCCCGGTGTTCGGCGGCAAGCTCAAGTCGTTCGACGCGGCGGCCATCGCGGCCCGGCCGGGCGTGAAGAAGGTGCTGGCCGTCGGCGACCAGGCGGTGGCGGTGGTGGCCGACACCTGGTGGCGGGCCAAGACCGCGCTGGATGCCCTGCCGGTGGTGTGGGACGAGGGCGAGCATGCCCGGGCTTCGAGCGAGGCCTTCGCCCAGGTGATGCGCGCGGCGCTGGATGCCGAGCAGGCCGCGGCAGGCCACGTGGCGGGCGACGCCAAGGCGGCGCTGGCCGGCGCGGCACGCACGCTGGAGGCGGTGTACAGCGTTCCGCACCAGAACCACGCGACGATGGAGACCATGAACGCCACCGCGCGCTGGACGCCCGAGCGCTGCGAGGTGTGGACGCCCACGCAGAACGGCGAGGCCGCGCTGGCCGCGGCGGCCGAAGCCGCCGGCCTGCCGCCGGCGAAGTGCGAGGTGTACAAGCTGCACCTGGGCGGCGGCTTCGGCCGGCGCGGCGCGGTGCACGACTGGGTGACCCAGGCGGTGCAGATCGCCCGCCAGCTGCCCGGCACGCCGGTCAAGCTGATCTGGTCGCGCGAGGAGGACATGACGCATGGGCGTTATCACCCCGCCACCATGTGCCGGCTGCGCGCCGGGCTGGACGACCAGGGCCGGCTGCAGGCCCTGCACATGCGTCTGGCGGGCCAGTCGATCATGGCGGGCATCTTTCCGCAGAACGTGCGCAACGGTCTGGATCCGGTGGCCTTCCAGGGCCTGAACGCAGGCGGTGCCGAGGGCGCCCTCGGCTACAAGGTGCCGCACCTGCTGATCGACCACGCGATCCGCAACCCGCATGTGCCGCCGGGCTTCTGGCGCGGCGTGAACCTCAACCAGAACGCGATCTACCTCGAGTGCTTCATCGACGAGATCGCACATGCCGCCCGGCAGGATCCGCTGGCCCTGCGCCGCACCCTGCTGGCCGGCAGCCCCCGGCACCTGGCGGTGCTGGAGGCGGTGGCCGCCAAGGCAGGCTGGGGGCGCCCCGCACCCGATGTGAACGGGCAGAAGGTGCATCGCGGCCTGGCCCAGATCATGGGCTTCGGCAGCTACGTGGCGGCGTGCGCCGAGGTGTCGGTGTCGGCGGCCGGCGACCTCACGATCCATCGCATCGTCGCGGCCACCGATTGCGGTCATGCGGTCAACCCGCAGCAGATCGAAGCGCAGGTCGAGGGCTCGTTCGCCTATGGCCTGTCGGCCGCGCTGTACGGCGCCTGCACGGTGAAGAACGGCCGCATCGAGCAGGAGAACTTCAACACCTACCCGGTGATGATGATGGACAAGATGCCCAAGGTCGAGACCCTCGTCATGCCCTCGGGCGGCTTCTGGGGCGGCGTGGGCGAGCCCACCATCGCGGTGGCGGCGCCGGCGGTGCTCAATGCCATCTTCGCCGCCACCGGCATCCGCATCCGCGAGCTGCCGCTGAGCCGGCACAGCCTGAAGCGGGCCTGAGCGACCGGTGATGGCGGCATTCGCGCGGAGGCGGGCGGCGCGGGCGGCCGTGGGGCTGGCCGCGCTGGCATCGGCCGCGGGACCGGTGGGCGTCCTCGGCGCGGCCGAGGCCGGTCCGGCCCTCGTCACGCCCCCCGCCACGATGCCCGGCGCGGCACCGGATCGCCCCACGGGCGACGCACGGCGCGGCGCGGCGCTGGCCGTCAGCCGGTCGGCCGGCCTGTGCGTGCTGTGCCATCCGGTGCCCGGGGTGCCGGCGGCCCACCAGGGCAATCTCGCACCCGATCTCGCCGGGGCCGCGTCGCGGTGGTCGCCCGAGGCGTTGCGCGAGCGGCTGCTGCACCCCGAGCGCGCCAACCCCGACACCCTGATGCCGGCCTACGGCCGCATCGAGGGCCTGCACCGCGTGGCCCCGGCCCGGCGTGGGCAGCCGCTGCTCGATGCGCAACAGATCGAGGATGTGCTGGCATGGCTGGGCAGCCTGCGATGAACGGCCATCGGGCCGAGCGGCGCTCGCTGGTCGCAGGCCTCGGCGTCGGCCTGGCTGCGGCCGGCCTGATGCTGCACGCCCGGCCGCTGCGCGCCGACGAGCCCCTGGCCGAGGACCTGCGCGCCGCCATTCGTCGCTGGTCCGGCGAGGGGCTGCCGCGCACCGGCCGCGTGCACATCGACATCTCGCCGCTGATCGAGAACGGAAACTCGGTGCCGGTGACGCTGAAGGTGGACAGCCCGATGACCGAGGCCGACCATGTGCGCGAGATCGCGCTGTTCAACGAGCGCAACCCGCAGCGCGACGTGGTGCGCGTCCTGCTGGGCCCGGACAACGGTCGGGCCGAGGTGTCCACCCGCATCCGCCTGGCCACCTCGCAGCGCCTGGTGGCGCTGGCGCGCATGGGCGACGGCAGCCTGTGGCAGCAGCAGGTCGAGGTGGTGGTGACGCTGGCCGCCTGCGTCGAGGGCGGCTGAGGGGGGGTTGACGGTGGTCGAGCGCGCAAGGAACCGGCGGCGCGAGCGCTGCGCGAGGCCGGTCACCCTCCATCAGGGCGTGTCCGCATGGCCCGCACGCTGATCCACGTGCCCGCCGCGCCGCGCCGCGGCGTGCCCTTCGAGGTGCGGGCCACCATCGCCCACCCGATGGAGACGGGCTACCGCACCGACGACAGCGGCCGCGCGGTGCCGCGTGACATCCTCACCCACTTCGAGTGCCGGCTCGACGGCCGACGCGTGTTCGCCGCCGAGTTGCACCCGGCCGTGGCCGCGCACCCGATGGTCGCGTTCTTCCTGCGCGCCGAGGTGGGCGGCACGCTTAGCTTCACCTGGGAAGGCGACCATGGGTTCAGGCAGACCGAGACCGTGCCGCTGACGCTGTCGCCATGAGGCCCGCGGATCGCCCGCGTCACGCTCCTGGGGCGACCAGTGCCGCCGTCCTGGTGCTGGCGGCACTGGCCGGCGGCGCCGGGCTTGCGCGCGCCCAGTCGCCAGACCTGCGCAGGTCTGGCTTTGACCTCATGAGCCCCGCGCTGCAGGCGATGCAGCGGGACGAGGCGCAGAACCCGGCGCAGTTGTGGGTGCAGGAGGGCCGTGCGCTGTGGATGCGGCCAGCGGCCCAGGGGCGTGCCTGCGTCGAATGCCACCCGGCCGGCAGCGAGCGCGGCATGGCGGCGCGCTACCCCGCATTCGACGCGTCCATCGGCCGGCCGGTGACGCTGGCGGGCCGCATCGACCAATGCCGCCAGCGGCACCAGTCGCAACCGCCCCAGGCGGCCGATGGCGCCGAGTTGCTGGCGCTGGCGGCTTACCTGGCACAGGCCTCGAAGGGGTTGCCCTGGTCGCCTGGGGCCGATCCCCAGCTGCAGCCCTGGCGAATGCAGGGGCAGGCGTTGTGGCGGCAGCGCATGGGCCAGCTCAACCTGTCGTGTGCCCAGTGCCACGACCAGCAGGCCGGTCGCAAGCTGGGCGGCGCGGTGATCCCCCAGGCCCATCCCACGGGCTACCCGATCTATCGGCTCGAGTGGCAGGGCCTGGGTTCGCTGGAGCGCCGACTGCGCGGCTGCGTCACCGGCGTGCGGGCCGAGCCCTTCGCGCCCGGCGCCGATGAGTGGCTGGCCTTGCAGGCCTACCTGGCCACGCGGGCCGCCGGCATGCTGCTGGAGGGCCCGGCCGTGCGCCCCTGAGGCCCCACCGCCCGAATCGCGGCCCAGGCGTCGCGGTCAGAACAGCTGGCCCACGTTGAGCAGCGTCAGCACGCCCAGCACCGCGAAGATGCCGGCGGCGATGGCGTGCACCAGGCGCATCGACACCCGCTTGGCCACCTGGTCGCCCAGCAGCACGGCTGGAACGTTGGCGATCATCATGCCCAGCGTGGTGCCTGCCACCACCGCCACCAACGCGTCGTAGCGCGCGGCCAGGGCCACGGTGGCGATCTGCGTCTTGTCACCCATCTCGGCCAGGAAGAAGGCCAGCACCGTGGTGCCGAAGACGCCGAAGCGCTGCCGTCCGCCCTCGGCCTCGTCGATCTCGTCGGGCACCAGCATCCACACCGCCATGGCCAGGAACGAGCCGCCGATCACCCAGCGCAGCAGCGTGGGCCCCAGCAGCCGGGCGATGCCCTCGCCCACCAGGCCGGCGGCCGCGTGGTTGGCCAGCGTGGCCACCAGGATGCCCAGGATGATGGGCACCGGTTTGCGAAAGCGGGCGGCCAGCAGCAAGGCCAACAGCTGGGTCTTGTCGCCCATTTCACCCAGGGCGACGATGCCGGTGGAGACGAGGAAGGCTTCCAGGATGGGGCTCCGTGGGATGACGGGGGGGTAGGGTTGGGATGGTCAGCGGACGAGACGGAGGGAGCGCGGCGGGCGGTGGCGGCGATTCGAGCCGATGCTCAGCGCGGCTGGCGCAGGCCATAGCCCGCGAACTTCTCGACCACGCGCTCGATCTCGTCATCGGGCAGCAGCGGCACCGGCGCGCCGAGCTGCAGCGCCATCCAGTATTGCTGGGCCAGGGTCTCCACCTCGCGCGCCAGCCACATGGCCTTGTCGAGATGACGCTCGAAGGCCAGCAGCCCGTGGTGGGCCAGCAGGCAGGCCTTGCGGCCCTCGAGCGCCTGCAGCGCGGCCTGCGACAGCGCCTCGGTGCCGAAGGTGTGGTACGGCGCGCAACGGATGGTGGGGCCGCCGGCCGCGGCGATCATGTAGTGCAGCGCCGGAATCGGCAGGCCGCGGATGGCCAGCACCGTGGCATGCGTCGGGTGGCCGTGCACCACCGCGCCGGCCTCGGGCCGCGCCAGGTACACCGCCTGGTGCATGCGCCATTCGCTGCTGGGCGCCAGCGCATGCGTCCAGCTCGCCTCGAGCGTTGTGGAGGCGGCGAAGCGCACCGGCACGATGTCGTCGGGGCCCAGGCGCTCGTAGTCGACACCGCTGGGGGTGATCAGCATGCCCGGGGCGCCGTCCACCGTCCAGCGCACGCTGAGGTTGCCCGAAGTGCCGCTGGCCAGACCCAGCGGCACCAGCCGGCGTGCCTGCGCCACCAGCGCGGCGCGCTGCGCCGCTTCATTGGTGTCGCGGCCCGGCGCGCTCAGCGCGCTCATGGCCTCAGCACCTTGGGCACCGGCGCCGGCCGCAGCCGGTAGGCGTCGGGCATGCCTGAGCCCAGCAGCGGGCGCAGGTACAGGCGGAACTTGTCGGTCACGTCGGTGCCGCACTCCGAGATGAACTCGTCGTCCATGGTGCGGGTCTTGCCGGCCACCGCCTCCAGCGGCACCAGCTCGTAGTCGGCCGAGTAGTAGCCGGTGCGCTTGATGGCCACCGAGCCGTCGCGGTCGCCCCACATCGCGAACTGCACCGCCTTCTCGCCCACCTCGCGCGCCTCGCGCTGGTCCACATCGCTGACGCAGCCGACGAAGCTGCGCTGCACATAGCCGAAGGTGTCGCCGCGCACGCGCTTGATGTTGAGCTTGGCCTTGATCTCCTCGCACAGCAGGTCGGCCAGCGCACCGCTGCCCGAGAGCTGCACGTTGCCATGGGCATCGTGCTCCAGGTCCTTGGCCAGCTGGGCGGCGATGGCCTGGCCCGACGCATCGTGGATGCCTTCGGAGACGGCGATCACGCAGCGCCCGTGGCGCTCGTACATGGCCTTCACGTCGGCGAGGAACTTCTCGAGCTCGAAGGTGCGCTCGGGCAGGTAGATCAGGTGCGGGCCATCGTCGGCGAACTTCTTGCCCAGCGCCGAGGCGGCGGTCAGGAAGCCGGCATGCCGGCCCATCACCACCGCCAGGTACACGCCCGGCAGCGCCGCGTTGTCGAGGTTGGCGCCGGCAAAGGCCTGGGCCACGAAGCGCGCCGCCGACGGGAAGCCCGGCGTGTGGTCGTTGCCCACCAGGTCGTTGTCGATGGTCTTGGGGATGTGGATGCTGCGCAGCGGATAGTTGGCCTTGCGGGCCTCCTCGCTGACGATGCGTACCGTGTCGGATGAATCGTTGCCGCCGATGTAGAAGAAGTGGCCGATGCCATGCGCCTGCAGCACGCGGAAGATCTCCTGGCAGTACTTCAGGTCGGGCTTGTCCCGCGTGGAGCCCAGCGCCGAGGCCGGCGTGCCGGCCACCATCTCGAGGTTGTGGCTGGTCTCCTGGGTGAGGTCGACGAAGTCCTCGTTGATGATGCCGCGCACGCCATGGCGGGCCCCGTAGACCAGGTCGATGCCCTTGTGGCGGCGCGCTTCGAGCACCACGCCGACCAGCGATTGGTTGATCACCGCGGTGGGGCCGCCGCCTTGGGCGACTAGGATCTTGCCGAGCGACATGGGAGGACTCCGACGGACCGCCGGGCACCGACCGTCGATGCCCTGAGCCAGCGATTCTCGGCGATCACCCTGGGCGCCGCCCCGGATTCCGGGTACGGCCGGGGTACAGGCCTGCCCCTCGCGGCGGCGGGCTGCCGGCTGCCGTTCGGAGCGAGGCAGGCACCGACACGGGCCGCCGGTCGCCCATCGGGGCCCAGACCGGGCGGCGCCCAGGCGAGGCGGCGCCTGCGCCGGGGCCTCCCGCGCCCGCTGTGGGGACGATGCCGATGGACGGGATGTTGCGCTAGAGTGCGGCCTTTCGTTGAGCCGGCCGGAAGTCCTTCGCCCGAAGTCATCCATGTCGCACCGCTGGGCTGCCCGCTGTCGTCGATTCACCCTGGGCTTGGCGGTTGCGCTGGGCACCGGCACCGGCGCATCGGCCCAGCCGCAGGCCAAGCCGGGCGCCGGGCATGAGACAGCACGCGCGGCATTGCACCTGCGCATCGTCGGCGGCCTGGCCGATGTGCACCAGTACACCCGCCACGAAGAGCCGTTCTGGCGCCGCGAGGTGCCGCGGCTGACCGCGGGGCGCGTCAGCGCCGACATCACGCCGCACGACCGGGCCGGCCTGCGCGGCCAGGACATGCTGCGGCTGATGAAGCTGGGCGTGGTGCCCTTCGGCACCGCGCTGCTGGGCCTGGTGTCGTCGGCCGAGCCGGTGCTGGCCGCCCCCGACATGGCCGGGCTGAACCCCGACATGCCCACGCTGCGCGCCCACATCCAGCACCTGCGACCGCTGATCGAATCCACGCTGCGGGATGTGCACGGCATCGAGCTGCTGGCGCTGTACACCTATCCGGCCCAGGTGCTGTTCTGCCGCGAGGCCTTCGGCGGCCTGGCCGACCTGGCCGGGCGGCGCATCCGCGTGTCGTCGGTGAGCCAGGCCGACTTCTTCGAGGCCCTGGGCGCGCGCCCGGCCGTGATCGCCTTTGCCGATGTGGAGCCTGCGCTGCGGCGCAAGGCGGTCGATTGCGCGGTCACCGGCACCATGTCGGGCCACACCATCGGGCTGCCGGCGGTCGCGCGGTTCGTGCACACGCTGCCGATCAACTGGGGCGTGGCCGTCTTCGGGGCCAACCAGGCCGCCTGGGGCAAGCTGCCCCCGGATGTGCAGACGCTGCTGCGCCGCGAACTGGCGGGCCTCGAGCAGGCGATCTGGGCCGAATCCGAGTCGGAGACGGGCGAGGGCATCCGCTGCAACGCCGCCGGGCCGTGCGCCGCCGGCGCTCCGGGGCAGATGACCGTGGTGCGCGCCTCGGCGGCGGACGAGGCACAGCGCCTTCGCGTGATGCGCGAGACGGTGGTTCCGCGCTGGAAGCAGCGCTGCGGGCCGCCCTGCGAAGGGCCGTGGGGCAAGGCCCTGGAGCCGCTGGTCGATGGCACTCGACGCTGACGCCCCAGGTCGCCTGGTGAGGGTGGCCGTCAGGCTCTGGACCGCCGCCGCGCTGCTGTGCCTGGCGGTGATCGGCACCACGGCCGGCCTGGTGGCCATGCAGTACCGCGAGTCGATCGAAGAAGGCCGCGAGGCGACCCTGAACCTGGCCACGCGAACCGCGGCCGCCACCAACCACATGCTGCTGGCCATTGATCTGCCGCTGGCCGGCGTGGCCGAGTCGATCGGCGAGGGTGATCGGACGCCGGATGGCCGCAAGGCCCCCAACGGGCCGCCAGGCGGGGCCGAGGGGGGTGCGGCGGCGCTCGATCCCGAGCCGTTGCGCAAGCAGTTCCAGCTGGTCACCCGGCGCAATCTGCTGATCCGCTCGCTGGGGTTGCTGGGGGCCGAGGGCCAGACCTTGCTGACCATTGGCGCGAGCGGCCCCGAGCCCGCGCTGACGCCGCCCCCGGAGTTCGTGCGCGCGGTGCTGGCGCAATCCCTGCCCGCCCTGGCGGTGAGCCTGCCGTCCACCCCGCCCGGTGTCTACGAGCCGATGCTGTATTTCGGCCGGCCGGTCGCCAGACACGGGCGAGTGATCGGCGCCGTGGTGGCCGCCATTCCGGTGGCCCAGGTCGCCGCGGCGGTGCAGCTCGACGATGACCGGCCGGGCACCGAGGCGGCCCTGCAGCGCGCCGACGGCGTGATCCTGATGGGCGTGCCGGCCAGCGACCCAACCGACCCGAAGGCCGCACACAGCCACGCCAGCTCGGCCTCGCCGCCCGATCGCGCCGACGAGGCCCTGGCCCCGTTGAGCGGCCTGCCGGCGCTGGTGGCCGTGCGGCCGGTCCTGCATCCGGGGCTGCATGTGGTGGCCGCCAGCACGCTGCAGGTCACCCTGCGGCATTGGGTGCGCTATGCGTGGACGGCCGGCCTGGGCACGCTCGGGTTGGTGGCGGCGCTGTTGGCGGCCGCAGCCTTCGCCCAGCGTCAATTGCGGCGCATGGCCCTGGCGCGCACCGAGCAGGCCCGCTCCAAGGCCCTGCTCGAGCAAGCGCTGCAATCGATGCACGACGGGTTGCTGCTGACCGACGCCGACGACCGCGTGGTGCTGTGGAACGAGCGCTACCTCGACCTGTTCCCGTGGTTGCGCGGCGTGATCGCCGTGGGCCTGCCCTTCCGGGTGCTGGCCGAGACGGCCGCAGCCGCGCTGTTGCCCGATGCGGCACCCGAGGCGCGCGAGACCTGGGTGCAGCAGCGGCAGGCCGCGCGCCTGCGCGACCGCATGATGCATACCCGCACAGGCAGCGATGAGCGGGTGGTGCACACCGTCGAGCGCCGCACGCCCGACGGCGGCGTGGTCAGCGTCTATCGCGACAGCACCGCCATCGAGCGCGAGCTGGCGCGCCTGAAAGAGGCGGCAGAGGCCGCCAGCGACGCCAAGACCCGCTTCCTGGCCGCGATGAGCCATGAGATCCGCACGCCGCTCAATGCGGTGCTGGGCATGAACGGGCTGCTGCTGGCCAGCCCGCTCAACGCCGAGCAGCGGCGCCAGGCCGAGCTGATCCGCAGCTCGGGCCAGAGCCTGCTGGCCATCATCAACGACATCCTCGACCTGTCGAAGATCGAGGCCGGCCGCATGGAGCTCGAGATCGTCGACTTCCCGCTGGCCGACACGGTGTCGGACGTGGTCTCGCTGCTCGAGGTGCGCGCCCAGGCCAAGGGCCTGGCCCTGGCGCTCGAGATGGCGCCCGACCTGCCCACGCATGCGCGCGGCGATCCGAGCCGCCTGCGCCAGGTGCTGTTCAACCTGGTGGGCAATGCGCTGAAGTTCACCCACGCGGGCCAGGTCAAGGTGAGCCTGCGCAGCCGGCCGCTGCAGGGGCGCAAGGTCGAGCTCACGCTGGTGGTCAGCGACACCGGCGTGGGCATCCCGGCCGAGTCGTTGCCGCGGCTGTTCGAGCCGTTCTCGCAGGCCGAGAGCTCCACCGCCCGTCGCTATGGCGGCACGGGCCTGGGCCTGGCGATCAGCCGCCAGATCGTCGAACTGATGGGCGGGCGCATCGAGGCGCACAGCCAGCCGGGCCAGGGCAGCACCTTCACCGCGGTGATGGTGGTCGAGGCCGGTGCGCCGCTGCCCGGCCCTGGTCGCGGCGGCGCCAAGCCCACCGCGCCGCCGCCCAGCCGCGTGGCGCGGCGCATCCTGGTGGCCGAGGACAACGCCGTCAACCAGATCCTGATCAAGGCCATGCTCGATCGGCTGGGCCACTACAGCGACATCGTGGCCGATGGCCTGGAGGCCTTGAACCAGGTGCAGGCGGCGCACTACGACCTGGTGCTGATGGACATCCAGATGCCGGTGATGGACGGCGCCACCGCCACGCGCCGCATCCGCGCGCTGCCCGGCGCGGTGTCGCGGGTGCCCATCATCGCGATGACCGCCAATGCCATGCCCGAGGACCGCGACGCCTATGTGGCCGCCGGGGTGAACGGTTACGTGTCCAAGCCCATCGACCTCGACCTGCTGGCCGCGGCGATCGATCGTGCCGCGATGAGCCGGCCGGGCTCCTGACCGGCATCGGCTCCGCGCCGTTGCCAATGGTCTAAATTATTGACATCTGATCCAACCGGAGCCGCACCGCGTCGCCGGGCCCGACGGCCCGGTGTCCGCTCGCACCCTGCCACGATGACGGCACGATCCCCCGCCCGCATGCCCCGCCCGCCCCGCCGCGAGCCCGCCCACGCGCTCGACGATGCCCGCATCGGCCTGGAGGCGCGCGCCGGGGCCGACGACCATGCGGCGCTGCGGCTGTGGCTGCGCCTGCTGGCCTGCAGCACCCAGATCGAGACCGAGATCCGCAAGCGGCTGCGCTCGCGCTTTCGCATCACCCTGTCGCGCTTCGACTACCTGGCCCAGCTGCATCGGCATCCCGAGGGATTGCGCATGAATGCCCTGTCGCGCTACCTGATGGTGACTGGCGGCAACATCACCGGATTGACCGACGAGCTCGAGAAGGAAGGCCTGGTCAGCCGCCAGGCCTCGCCCGGCGACCGGCGGGCCTTCGTGCTGCAGCTCACCGCCGCCGGGCGCGAGAGCTTCGAGCGCATGGCCGCCGAGCATGAGCGCTGGGTGGTCGAACTGCTGGGCGGGCTCAAGGCGGCCGACCGGCGCACGCTGCATGCCCTGCTGGGCACGCTGCGCATGACCATCGCCGAGCGCCAGGGCGCCGGCCCGGCCGGCCCCGCCGCATGAGGCGGCTGCGAACCCCACCGAAGGATGCGCGACCATGGCTGCCACCACCCTGATCCGTACCTGCCTCTTGTGGAGCGTTGCGCTGTGCGGCCTGCCGGCGGCGGCCGGCCCCGTGCTCGAGCGCATCCAGGCCAAGGGGGCGATCGTGATCGCCCACCGCGAATCCTCGGTGCCGTTCTCGTACGTCACGCCCGACAGGAAGCCTGTTGGCTACGCGGTGGACCTGTGCCTGCGCATCGCCGAGGCGGTCAAGCGCTCGCTGGGCGAGCCGCGGCTGCGGGTCGAGTTCCTGCTGGTCACGCCGGCCAACCGCATCGATGCCATCGCCAATGGCCAGGTCGACCTGGAGTGCGGCTCGACCACCAACAACGCCGAGCGGCGGCAGAAGGTGGCCTTCACCATCCCGCACTACATCGCCGGCGCGCGCTACCTGGTGCGGGCCGACAGCCCCATCGCCGACCTCAGCGACTTCGAGGGCCGCAAGCTGGTCTCGACCAAGGGCACCACGCCGCTGAAGGCGGTGGACCAGGCCAAGCGTGAGCACCTGCTGCGCATGACCCTGCTCGAGGCGCCCGACCATGCGCGGGCGGTGGAGATGGTGGAAAAGGGCGAGGCCGACGGCTTCGCGATGGACGATGTGCTGCTGTTCGGGCTGATCGCCGGCCGGCCCGACCCCGGCAAGCTGAAGGTGGTGGGTAAGTTCCTCACCATCGAGCCGCTGGCCATCATGCTCAGCAAGCAGGACGCCGAGTTCAAGCGCATCGCCGACGACGAGATGAAGCGCCTGATCGCCTCGCGCGAGGCGCATCGCCTGTACGAGCGCTGGTTTCTGCAGCCCATCGTGCCGAAGAACACCGCGCTGAACCTGCCCATGCCCTACCTGCTGAAGGACTTCTGGAAGTACCCCTCCGACCAGGTGCCCAACTGAGCACCGCTGCGACCCCGGCTCAGGCAAACAGCCCCGGCGCACGGCCGGCGTCGCCGTCGTCGTCGGCATAGAAGCACGAGGGGCACACGGCACGGTAGCGGTCGTTGCCGCCGATCTCGACCTGCTCGCCCTCCTTGACGCGCCGGCCGTTGGCGTCGAGCCGGATGTTCATCGTCGCCTTGCGCGCGCAGGCGCAGATCGAGCGCATCTCTTCCAGGTCGTCGGCCATCGCCAGCAGCATGGCGCTGCCTGGAAAGGTGTCGCCGCGGAAATCGCTGCGCAGGCCATAGCAGATCACCGGCAGTGCGCCGGTGTGGGCCATGCGGTGCAGCTGGCGCACCTGGACCGGGGTGAGGAACTGCGCCTCGTCGATCAGCACGCAGGCGACCTCGTCGCCGAAACCGGCGCGGTCGAACTCGGTGTCGGGGCCGAAGGTGTCGGCCTCGCGCGTCAGGCCCAGCCGCGAGCCGATCAGGCCGACGCCGGCGCGATCGTCGTGCGCGGCGGTGAACAGCCGCACGCGCATGCCGCGCTCCTCGTAGTTGTAGGCGGCCTGCAGCAGTGCGGTGGATTTGCCCGCGTTCATCGCCGCATAGCGGAAGTAGAGCTTGCTCACGCCTGCACTGTAGTGGATGCCACCGGCCATGGCACACGCAGGAGGGCGTCGGGCGGGTCTCGGCGCGATCGCGCGGCAGCCACTACGATCGGCGCTTCGTGCTTCAACCGCCAGAGGATGCCGACATGCGCCGCCGCCACGCCCTTGTGTCCATCGCCACGGTGCTGGCCGGCCCTGCCGTTGCCCAGGCCTGGCCGACCAAGCCGATCCGCCTGGTGGTGCCCTTTCCGGCCGGCGGTGCCACCGACCTGCTCGCGCGCGCCATCTCGCAGCGCCTGGGCCAGCAACTGGGCCAGCCGGTGGTGGTGGACAACCGGCCCGGCGCCGGCGGCACGCTGGGCTCGCAGGAGGCGATGCGCGCCGCGCCCGACGGCCACACGCTGCTGATGGCCACCAGCAGCACGCACTCGATCGCGCCGCACCTGAACCCGGCGCTGCCGTACAAGGTGGCCATCGATTTCACGCCGGTGGCCCATGTGGCCAACGCACCCAACCTGATGCTGGTGCCGCAGACGCTGCCGGTGGGCGACGTGAAGGCCTTCATCGCCTACTCGAAGGCACGGCCGGGGCAGCTGAACTACGCCACCAGCGGCAACGGCACCATCGTGCACCTGACCACCGAGGCCTTCAAGACGCAGGCCGGCCTGTTCATCACCCACATCCCCTATCGCGGCACCGCGCTGGCCATCCCCGACCTGGTGTCGGCCAAGGTGCACCTGCTGTTCGACAGCGTGGTCTCGGGCCTGCCGCATGTGAAGGACGGCAAGCTCAAGGCGCTGGCCATCACCAGCCGCACCCGCTCGCCGCTGGTGCCCGAGGTGCCCACGGTGGCCGAGAGCGGCCTGCCCGGCTTCGAGTCCACCACCTGGTTCGGCGTCTATGCGCCGCGCGGGCTGACCGCCGAGCTGACTCAGCGGCTGAACGCCGAGCTGCACAAGGCCATGGCCGCCGACGAGGTGCGCGAGCGCCTGGCCCGGCTGGGGGCCGACCCGGTGACGCAGGGCAGCGCCGCCGACTTCGCCGCCATGGTCGAGGCCGACAGCCAGCGCTGGGGTCGCCTGGTGCGCGAGCGCCGGATCAGCGCCGAATGAAGTCGCTCGGCCGTCGCGCGCAAGGCCTGCGCCTGGAACGCATGCACGCCAGCCCGCTGTGGGCCGGCGATGGCTTTCGCAACCGCCACCCGGTGCTGCCGGGCCTGCGCGACGCCTCGGCGCCGCGGCCCACGCTGGGCGAGTTTCTGCACATGGGGCCCGGCCGTCTGCCGGCGCACCCGCTGCCCAGCATCGATCCGCGCCCCGCATGGCAGCAGCGGCCCGACAGCGGCCTGCGCGCCACCTGGCTGGGCCACTCGACGGTGCTGATCGAGATCGACGGCTGGCGCGTGCTCACCGATCCGGTGTGGGGCCCGCGCGCCTCGCCCACCCGTCTGGCCGGGCCCAAGCGCTTCCAGCCGGTGCCGGTGAAGCTGGCCGCGCTGCCGCCGGTGGACGTGATCGTGATCTCGCACGACCACTACGACCACCTCGACTACCCGACGATCCGCGCGCTGCGCGGCAGCGCGGTGCCCATCGTCACCACGCTGGGCGTGGGCGCGCACCTCGAGGCCTGGGGCATCGCTCCCGAGCGCATCACCGAGCTCGACTGGTGGCAGACGCACCCGGTGCGCGGCACCGGCCTGAGCATCACCGCCGCGCCCTCGCAGCACTTCTCGGGCCGCGGCCTGAAGGACCGCAATGCCACGCTGTGGGCCTCGATGGTGGTGCAGGGGCCGCGGCACTCGGTGTTCTTCAGCGGCGACACCGGGCTGACCACCGAGTACGCCACGATCCGCGAGCGGCTCGGGCCGTTCGACCTGGCGATGCTGGAGGTGGGTGCCTTCCATCCGAGCTGGGGCGACATCCACCTCGGCCCCGAGAACGCACTGAAGGCGCTGGAGCTGCTGGGCCGGCCGCCGCTGCTGCCGATCCACTGGGGCACGTTCGCGCTGGCCTTGCACGATTGGGACGAGCCCGCCGAGACCCTGCTGGCCCGCGCCCCGGCGCACCAGGCCACGCTGCTGATGCCGCGCCTGGGCGAGCCGGTGCAGCCCGCGCAGGCCGAGCCGCCGCAGCCCTGGTGGCGCGTGGCCCGCGCCGCCGAGGGCGAGTCGTGCCGGGGCAGGCGCAAGCCGCTGTGGGGCCTGGGCCCGAAGATTCCGATCTCGGCCGGGCTGGGGGCCGACCAGGGCGGTTCCGAGGGTGGGGCCGATGCGGGCCATCGGGACGCGCCCGCTGCCACCGGCCCCCGCGCGCCGACGCGGCCGGTGCCCTGGCCGCTGGATTGACCGGGCGCCGGCCCACGAGGCGAGTCTCTGGCCTTCGGCACGACCCGATCCACCCCCCGAAGCCGACGCCCGCCCTGCGAACGACACCCGCCCATTGACGTTTCAAAGGACGCACACAGGAGCCCCTTGATGCCCGCCCCCACCCACCTGCTGATCATCGACCCGCAGAACGACTTCTGCGACCTGCCCGATGACTGGTGCCCGCTCGACCCCGCCAGCGGCCGGCGCCTGGCCCCGGCGCTGCCGGTGACCGGCGCGCACGACGACATGCGGCGGCTGGCGGCCTTCGTGCAGCGCCAGGGCGAGGCCATCGATGCCATCACCGTGACGCTCGATTCGCACCATGTCTGGGACGTGGCCCACCCCGCCTTCTGGCGGCGCGGCACCGCATCGGCGGCTCCCGGCACGGTCGACACCGACGCCGCCGAGGCGGTGAGCCCCTTCACCGAGATCACCGCCGCCCAGGTGCGCGCCGGCGACTACACCCCGCGGCAGGCACAGGCCGTGCCGCGTGTGCTGGCCTACCTCGATGCCCTCGAGGCCACCGGCCGCTACCGCTTGATGGTGTGGCCCACGCATTGCGTGATCGGCAGCTGGGGCCAGGCGGTGCACGCCGCGCTGCAGGCGGCGCTGGGCGAGTGGGAGGCCCGCCGAGGCCGGACGGTGGAGGTGGTGTGGAAAGGTCGCAACCCCTTGACCGAGCACTACAGCGCGGTGCAGGCCGAGGTGCCCGACCCCGACGATCCCGAGACCGGGCTGAACCGCGCGCTGCTGGCGCGGCTGGACGGTGCCGGGCGCCTGCTGGTGGCCGGCGAGGCCGGCAGCCACTGCGTGCGCGCCACGGTCGAACACCTGATCGCCCACCTGCCCGGCGGCCGGCCAGAGCGCCTGACATTGCTGGCCGATGCCATCAGCCCCGTCGCCGGCTTCGAGGCCGCTCAACAAGCGTTCTATGCCGCTGCACGCCAGGCCGGCTGCCGCATCGCGGCGCTGGACCAGGCGCTCAGCCTTGCGCCTCACTGCGCATCGAACTGCTGAGCGTTCTTGCCGCGAAAGGGCGCGTAGAAGGCCTTGATCTCGGCCATGTCGCGCTCGATGTCGCCGGTGGGCTGGAACACCGGGCCCAGGCCCACGCGCTTGCCGGCGTAATCCATGTACGACAGCTGGATCGGCAGCCGGGCCTCCATGGCGATGTAGTAGAAGCCGGTCTTCCAGTGCCGGGTCTTGGCCCGCGTGCCCTCGGGCGGCACGATGAGCTGCACCGGCCCATCGGCGGCCACCAGTGCCGCGGCCGAGGCGGCGACCAGGTTGTTGGATTGTTCGCGCCGCACCGCGATGCCGCCCAGCCAGCGCATCATCGGCCCGAACGGCGGCCGGAAGATCGAGGCCTTGCCCATCCAGTAGGGATGCAGCCGGAACGCGAACGCCGCCATCAGCGTGTAGGGCAGGTCCCAGTTGCTGGTGTGCGGCGCCGCGATCAGCACGCATTTGTGCGCGCCGGGCGCCAGTGCGCCCTCGACCCGCCAGCCGGTCAGCCGCAGGAAGCCGACCGAGGCCCAGCGCAGCACGGTGTTGATGCCGGGCGTGTCGAAGATGGTGGTGTGCATGGGCCCAGCATAGCCGGTGCCCGGCGCCTCACAGATCGCGCGCCACCGGTGCGAGCTGGTTGAGCATGAAGGTGAAGTACGGCGGCACGCAGCCCAGGTGGCTGGCCGGCGATGCGGGGCAATCGGTCAGCGTGGCGGTGGTGGCGCCCAGCGCCTGCATGGCCTGCAGCGTGCGCGTGGCGGCCACGTACGGCACCGTCTGGTCGTCGCGGCCGTGGTACATGCGCACCGGCAGCGCCGGCTTCCAGTTCTTGACGTTGCTGTCGCGCTCGATGGCGGTGTTGTCGTCGGCCAGATAGTTGTCGACGAAGGTGCCCTGGAAGCTCACGTCGGCATCGCCGGGCAGCAGCGCCTTGATCAACTGGCGGCGCACCTCGTCGCGCACCGTCGAGCCCAGCAGCCGCAACAGCCCCGGGCTGAGCAGCCCGCCGATCAGCGGGTTCTTGTCGCGCACCCGGTCGAGCTGGTAATCCAGCGTGGCGCCCAGGTCGTAAGGGCCGGCGCCGGGCACCGAGCCCACCAGCTGCGCCAGGTGCGGGCTGGCGGCCGTCTGCATCGCGCGGTGCGCGGCCATCGTGGCGTAGCCGCCCTCGGAGTAGCCGACCAGGAACAGCTGCCCGTTGTCGGCCACCGCGTTCTTCTGCCGCCAGGTCTTGGCGGCGGTGAGCAGATCCACCACCGCCGCCGCCGTGGGCGTGGACAGCAGGTAGGGGTGCGGCGTGCCCTTGGTGGTGCCATAACCCACATAATCGGCGGCCACCACCAGGTAGCCCATCGAGGCCATGATGATCGGTGGCTCACTCGCCGCCACGTTGTTGCTGGGCGCCTCGGCATCCTTGAAGATGGTGCCGTGCTGGTAGCTGATTACCGGGCTGGCCGCGCCGGCGGCCTTGGCCGGCACCGCCACCAGGCCCGAGGCCACCACCTCCTTGCCCTGGCTGTCGATGGTCACGTAGGTCAGGCGATAGGTGGCCACCGCGTAGCGCGGCGTGGCCGGCGGCGCAGAGGGGCCCGCGGCCGCCAGCACCGCGGCCACGTCGGCGGCGGCGATGGTCTTCAGCGCGGTGGCGGTCTTGAACTCGCCGGGGCCGGTGACCGACACCACCGGTGGCGGTGTCACCACCGGGTCGGGGCTGCCGCCGCCACCGCAGGCGGCCAGCCCCAGGGCGGCGGCCGCAGCGGCCAGCAGGCCGCGCAGGGCGGCGGGTCGCCCCATGGCCTCGAGCCATCGGGGTGCCGCACCGGCCAGGGAGGGCGAAGGAAAGCGTTGGTTCAGCATGGCGAGGGATGCAGGTGCAAGGTCAGCGCGGATCGGGGGTCGACCCGCCTCACGGCCAATCAGGGCGGCGGCGACGGGGTCGAGCCATTGTCAACGCGCCGGCCTCGTGGGCGGCTGACTATCATCGGGGCACAGGGACGCCCTGGCAGCGGCAGCGCCACGAAGAAGGTGCGCCGGCCATCGCCGAGCATCATGAGTGCATCGCAGTACCTGACGCTGTCGCAGATCGAGTCGCAGCTGGCCGCCTTGCCCTCGGCACGCGAGCGCACGATCCTGTGGGCGCGCCTGGCCATCGAGCGCTATCGGCAAGGTGCCCAGGATCTCGGCCTGGGCGCGCCGCGGCGGGCCTGCCG
>Ga0268298_10001372_pt1 | contig 28828 bp, 25 predicted proteins | sample WWTPWeurt_MetaG_FD_194462 | JGI IMG/M metagenome (GOLD analysis project Ga0268298, IMG submission 194462) | Activated sludge microbial communities from WWTP in Nijmegen, Gelderland, Netherland - WWTP Weurt | ecosystem: Engineered > WWTP > Aerobic digester > Activated sludge | place... | reverse complement strand
AATGCAGGGAAAACTCCCTGGATTTCACGGTCAACGGTCGAAAATCGCCTGTTTTTCATCTTTTTTATGACAGCCTGCGCGGAAATAGCCGGTTATTCAGAGAATCCTTAGAACCCAGGCTTTCACCGAGGCATCTCGTTGATACTGGGCAATCGATGTGATGACGACCTTCGGGTTGTGGCTTCCCGTCGGCAATGGAAGCATCTTTTTCTTTACGTCCTCGCGGACGGCGATCTCAAAGGCAACCACTGGAACCACCGGTTTGCCTTCCAGTTCAGCAATTAACTGCTCGATCTGGGCAGCAACGTTTGCACCCACGTTTTTGGCCGGCTTCAGACCGGACAACCAGTCCCTGCCCATGAGAGACATGACGTAGGAGATGTTCTGCATCCGGTACTCGAAGGACTTGGCTGTTCTGCCAAAACGCCTGCCCAGGTCTTCGTAGTAACCCTTCTTTGTAAACGAGGTGCCGGACCGGTCCAACTGCTGCATCTTCAGATAAGCGGATACGGACGCACGCAGTTCTTCTTCTGACCAATGCCTCCCGCCCACTGACTCCGTCACCGCAGACTCACCGGACAAATACGGTTCCCACTGAAACAATTTTGACTTCTCAATTTCCGAACGCCACCAATGGAAGTCGTCAGCCTTCCTGCTGAACAATTTGAAATACCCGTCGCCTGGCATCCAGGACGACTTGTCGATAATCAAGCCCGTGATGGCTGGTTTGCCGGTTTTCGCTGACCAATCCGCCAATGAATTTAGCCCTTGGTGTTTCAGGCTTTCGCCAAAAGTGGGACCCTCTTGCTGAAGAGCGAGCGCGTCATGAACGTCCTTGTAGCTGATGTACGTTCGCGGGTCATTGGGTTTGACGCTCGCTAATCGAGAGACGAGAAGCCTAAGAAGGCGAAGCCCGCCGTCGTCGAGAATCGCTGTCTGTTCTGGCACGTTAGTTCTCCATTTGTTGCAATAAGCATACAACAGAGGAGTGGTAGTGGGCTCTGTTCAGATCAATTTAACTGAATCGCCCGCCAGGGTCAGATGACCTGCTCAACGAACGTCATGGCATTGCTCATCACGGTCGAGGCCGGTATCGATCCGCAAAATGAGGCGATGTTCAGACTGCGGCAACATGGTCAACGCAAACAAAAAAGCCAACCCCGAACGAGGTTGGCTTTTTGCTTTTTTGGTGGGCCCGCACGGACTTGAACCGTGGACCAAAGGATTCGACCGAGCCTTGATTTTCATCACAAGCGGGAAACCCCGCCTGACACTCGTCGGACTATCTTATCGCCTTCGACACCGATCTCTCGGTTCGGTCAGGCGTCGGGCGCTCAAGGCGGTCATTAAGGAAACTCAATTCCTCCGCTAGTCTCTGCACCTTCCGGAGCTGTAGCCCCGGCTTGGCTCAGGGTTGCCGTACGCACATTACTGCGCGCTTAGGTTTCCCTGAATTCACCCGATTTTCGATCGCCATTTCTGACGAAAGTCACAATTAACTTATGAGTCCTCTGCTCTAACCAACTGAGCTACAGGCCCGAAACTGCAATTCTACCGGCATGCCCTGATTGGGTGTGTCGGCATTTTGTCGTCCGTCCCAAGACTGGACCAGAAATGGACCAGACGACTCTTTTACTGCTCTTCCAGACCGACCGAAATCTGTCTGTAAGCCTTGCTACACAAGGGCCTCTGAAAATGCTCGGTTGAAATGTCAGAGGATTATGAGTCCTCTGCTCTAACCGACTGAGCTACAGGCCCACCGGAAGTCTTTGCTGCAAGATGACCGAAGGTCGGTCGGGGGTATCGTCGGGATATCCTGCCGGCGGCGCCGGGGGCGCTCCCGACGACGAGGGCCGTGCGGCTTGTGGCCCTCGTCGGTTCTGGGGATTACGCGGAGGGTGTCATCGCGACTTCAGCCGCTATTGCTGTCGAGGAAGCTGCGCAGCTTGTCGGAACGGCTGGGGTGGCGGAGCTTGCGCAGGGCCTTGGCTTCTATTTGGCGAATGCGCTCGCGGGTGACGTCGAACTGCTTGCCGACTTCTTCCAGGGTGTGGTCGGTGTTCATCTCGATGCCGAAGCGCATGCGCAGCACCTTGGCTTCCCTGGGAGTGAGGGTGTCCAGGATTTCCTTGGTGACGCCGCGCAGGCTGGAATACATGGCCGCGTCGGCGGGCAGCAGGGTGGATTGATCCTCGATGAAGTCGCCCAGATGGGAGTCGTCGTCGTCGCCGATGGGGGTCTCCATGGAGATGGGTTCCTTGGAGATCTTCATGATCTTGCGGATCTTCTCCTCCGGCATTTCCATCTTCTTGGCCAGGGTGGCGGGATCCGGCTCGGCGCCGGTTTCCTGGAGGATCTGGCGGCTGATGCGGTTCATCTTGTTGATGGTCTCGATCATGTGCACCGGGATGCGGATGGTGCGGGCCTGATCGGCGATGGAGCGGGTGATGGCCTGACGGATCCACCAGGTGGCGTAGGTGGAGAACTTGTAGCCGCGGCGGTATTCGAATTTATCCACCGCCTTCATGAGGCCGATGTTGCCTTCCTGGATGAGGTCCAGGAACTGTAGGCCGCGGTTGGTGTACTTCTTGGCGATGGAGATCACCAGGCGCAGGTTGGCTTCGGTCATTTCGCGCTTGGCGCGGCGGGCCTTGGCTTCGCCGGTGGACATCTGCTTGTTGATCTCCTTGAGATCCTTGAGCGGAATGCCGATGTGATCCTGCAGGGCGATGAGCTTCTTTTGCTCTTCCTTGATGGCCGGGGCGTTGCGGGTGAGCACGACGCCGTAGGTTTTGGGCGCGGCTTCGATTTCCGCGTCCACCCAGGTGAGGCTGGTTTCGTTGCCGGGGAAGACCTTGATGAAGTGCGGGCGGGGCATCTTGACCTTATCCACGCAAATCTGCTGAATCTTGCGCTCGGAGCGGCGCACCCGCTCGACCATGTCGCGCACCGAATCGCACAGGCGTTCGATGGAGCGGGAGGTGAAGCGGATATTCATCAATTCGCCGGAAATCTGCTGTTGCAGCTTCAGGTAGTTTTTGTCCTGGGGGCCCTTGGACACCAGGGCCTTGTGCATCTTGACGTGGAGTCCGCGCAGGATGGTGAAGCGTTCCAGGGCGTCGGCCTTGAGTTGCAGGAGCGAGGCGGAGACGGCAGCGCCGGCGTCGCCTTCCTCGTCGCCTTCTTCCTCGTCCTCGAGTTCGGCTTCCTCGGCGAGTTCGGCGGCGGGTTCCGCTTCGACGGCATTGGGGTCGATGAGGCCATCCACCAGCTCGTCGATGCGCATTTCCTCGCGTTCGACCTTGGCGGCCATGTCGAGGATTTCGGCGATGGTGGTGGGGCAGGCGGAAATGGCCTGGATCATGTGCTTCAGGCCGTCCTCGATGCGCTTGGCGATCTCGATTTCGCCTTCGCGGGTGAGGAGTTCGACGGAGCCCATTTCGCGCATGTACATGCGCACCGGATCGGTGGTGCGGCCGAATTCAGAATCGACGGTGGAGAGGGCCTGTTCAGCTTCTTCTTCTACTTCTTCGTCGTCGGCGACGGCAGGGGCGGTTTCCGACATGAGCAGTTCTTCGGCGGCCGGGGCCTCGTCGAAGACCTGGATGCCCATGTCGTTGAAGGTGGAGATGATGGACTCGATCTGCTCGGCATCGACGACGTCGTCCGGCAGGTGGTCGTTGATCTCGGCGTAGGTCAGGTAGCCGCGCTCCTTGCCCAGCTTGATGAGATTCTTGAGGCGGGTCTTGCGCGCTTCGGCGTCGATCGGGGCCGGAGCTTCAGTCATCGCGCCTTCGAGCAGCGCCTTCTCGGCTGCCCGGGCCGACGCCTTGCTGGCGCGTGCCTTGGGGGCGTCTTTCGCAGGGGTTTTTGCCTTGGCCATCACCACGATCCGTAAATTGGGAAAACCTCAAATTCTACCACAACTTAGCCTCTTTTTGCGGGGTTCGAAAGGAGCCGCAGGTATTCCTGTTTTTCCTCCGTCGACAGACCCGTCACTCCAAGCCGCTGGACCTTGGCTTGCAGGGCGGAAAAGGCCCGCTTCTGGGCGCCCTCGCGAAGCTTGTCCAGGACATCGGCGAACTCGGTCTCGGCTTCGCTGGCGTCGAGCGGCTTGCCCAGGGCTTCCGCGGCCACCTGGTCCAGGGCGCCTTCTTCAGGGTCGCCTCGCAGCCGCTCCCGCAGGGTGGCGTAGCTGTCTGCGCCGCTGTTAGCCTCGGCGGCCAGGCGCCGCAGTAGACTTCTTTCGGGCAGGTCGCCCAGCAGGTCGACCGGCAGGCGGGCTGCGAGTTCGGGCCGTTGGAGGATCAGGCGGAGCAGCCCGCGCCCGAGGGATGGGGCGGCCCGCGGGGCACGGGGCGGTGGTGGGGCGGAAATGGACTTGAGATCGCACAGTCGCTCCACTTCGGCCTGCGCGAAGCCGCTGGCCTCGGCCAGGCGCTTGACCAGTTGCAGGCGTAGCAGGGGCGTGGGCAGGCGGGTGAGCAGAGGTTTGGCCTCATAGACCAGTCTGGCCTTGCCTTCCGAACTGGTCAGGTCGCAACGCTGGGCGAGTTCGCGCAGGAGAAAATCCGAAAGGGGCATGGCCTCGGCCACCAGGCGATCGAAGGCAGCCTTGCCGCGGGTTCGGATGAAGCTGTCCGGGTCGTCTTCTTCGGGCAGGAAGACGAAGCCCAGGGACTTGTTGTCGGCCAGGGCTTCCAGAGAATTTTCAAGGGCGCGCCAGGCCGCCTTGCGGCCGGCGTTGTCGCCGTCGAAGCAGAAGACGATGCGGTCCACCTGGCGCAGCAGCTTCTGCACATGGGTGGCGGTGGTGGCGGTGCCCAGGGTGGCCACCGCGTTGCCTACGCCGTTCTGGGCCAGGGCGATGACGTCCATGTAGCCTTCGGTGACGATGGCGATGTCGGTTTCCCGCAGGGCCTGACGGGCCTGGGGCAGACCGAAGAGCTCGCGGCCCTTCTCGAAGAGCGGTGTCTCCGGCGAATTGAGATACTTGGGCTCGCCCTGGTCGATGATGCGCCCGCCGAAGGCGATGATGTCGCCCTTGGGATTGACGATGGGGATCATCAGCCGGTCACGGAAACGGTCGTAGCGCCGGCCGCTGTCGTTGTCGATGACCAGGCCCGCGGCGTGCAGGGCCTCGGCGTTGTAGTCGGGGAAGACGGCTTGCAGGTTCTGCCAGCCCTCCGGTGCGTAGCCGACGCCGAAGCGGGCAGCGACCTCGCCGGAGAGGCCGCGCTTCTTGCAATACTCGATGGCCCGGGGCGAGCGCTTCAGTTGTTCCTTGTAGTAGGCGGCGGCCTGGGCCATGACCTCGATGAGGGTGCGGGTCTGGCCCGGTTTTTCGTCGTGGAAGGCGCGGCCTTCGGCCTCCGGCACCTGCATGCCGCTGCGGCCGGCCAATTCCTTGACGGCGTCGATGAAGCCGATGCCCTGGTATTCCATGACGAAGCCGATGGCCGTGCCGTGGGCACCGCAGCCGAAGCAGTGGTAGAACTGCTTGGTCGGGCTGACGGTGAAGGAGGGCGACTTCTCGTTGTGGAAGGGGCAGCAGGCGGCGTAGTTGGCCCCGGCCTTCTTCAGGGGGACGTAGCTGTCGATGAGGTCGACGATGTCGACTCGCGCCAGCAAATCCTGAATGAAGGATTCCGGAATCACGGCGCGTTCAGCCTGCCACCGCCGCCTTCACCTGCTTCGAAACCTCGCCCATGTCGGCCTTTCCGGCGAGACGCGGCTTCAGGATGCCCATCAGCCTGCCCATGTCGGCCGGACCCTTGGCGCCGGTTTCGGCCACGGCGGCGGCCACGGCGGCGGCGACTTCCTCGGGGCTCATCTTTTCCGGGAGGTAGGCGGAGAGTACGGTGATTTCGGCCTTCTCGACGTCCGCCAGGTCCTGGCGGCCGCCGGCTTCGTACTGGCTGACGCTGTCCCTGCGCTGCTTGACCAGCTTTTCGATGATTGCGGTCACTCCGGTATCGTCGAGTTCGACCCGCTCATCCACCTCCTTCTGCTTGATGGCGGCAAGCAGAAGGCGAATGGCGCCCAGGCGCGCGGTTTCCTTGGCCTTCATGGCCGATTTCATGTCGTCGGTGATGCGGGTTTTGAGGGTCATTGCGCGGGCTGAATGGTGAAATGTGAAAGATGAAACGTGGCGAGGTCGTGGCAGCGGAGAGGCCTCCTCGCTTCACGTTTCACAAACAAAAAAGCCGCCAGCGGTTGAAGCGGGCGGCTTGCTCTGCGTGGCGAAGAACTGGGTCAGTACAGTTTCGGCGGCAGGGTCATGCTGCGGATGCGCTTGTGGTGACGCTTGACGGCGGCAGCCTGCTTGCGCTTCCTCTCGGAGGTGGGCTTTTCATAAAACTCACGGGCGCGCAGCTCGGTCAGGAGACCCGTCTTTTCGACAGTGCGCTTGAAGCGGCGGATGGCCACTTCGAACGGCTCGTTTTCCTTGACACGAATGTTCGGCATAAAAATCACCCCCTTCCGTCAGGCGCCCGCCCGGTCAAGTAGGGGGCGGTGCGCGCAATTCAACTCCGCGGATTCGCGGAAAAGCCGAGCAGTATAGGAGACAACTCCCTGATCCATCAAGTGTTATTTGGCGGTGGTGATAGAATCGCGGCCCTATGCTGATCCTTGGCGTCGAATCCTCCTGCGACGAAACCGGTGTCGCGCTGTACGACAGCGCAGCCGGGCTGCTGGCCCATGCCTTGCACTCCCAGGTGGCGATGCACGCCGAGTACGGCGGCGTGGTCCCCGAGCTCGCCTCCCGCGACCATATCCGGCGGGTCGTACCGCTGCTGCGGGAAACGCTGGAGCGGGCGGGGAAGCCCCTGGCCGCCATCGACGCCGTAGCCTACACGCGGGGGCCTGGCCTGGCAGGCGCGCTGCTGGTGGGCTGTGCCTTTGCCGAGGCCCTGGCCTTCGCCCTGGAGCGGCCCACGCTTCCGGTCCATCACCTGGAAGGCCATCTGCTCTCGCCCCTGTTGTCCCGGGAGCCCCCCAGCTTTCCCTTCGTCGCCCTGCTGGTCTCCGGGGGGCATACCCAGCTGATGCGGGTCTCCGGCGTAGGACGGTACGAACTCCTGGGCGAAACCCTGGACGACGCTGCCGGCGAAGCCTTCGACAAGAGCGCCAAGCTCCTCGGCCTGCCCTATCCTGGCGGCGCCCTGCTGTCCCGGCTGGCCGAGGCGGGGCAGCCCGGCAGATACGAATTGCCTCGCCCCATGCTGCATTCCGCCGATCTCGACTTCAGCTTTTCCGGCCTCAAGACCGCCGTGCTGACCCTGGTACGGGAGCAGGGGCAGACACCCGGCGAAACCTTCAGGGCCGACGCCGCCCGCGCCTTTCAGGACGCCATCGTCGAGGTGCTGGTGAAGAAGTCCCTCAAGGCTCTGAAGCAGACCGGCCTCAAGCAACTCGTCGTCGCCGGTGGGGTAGGCGCCAACAAGCAATTGCGCGGCACCTTGGACGAGGAAGCCCGCCGCAAGCGCTTCCGCGTCTACTACCCGGAACTGGAGTTCTGCACCGACAACGCCGCCATGATCGCCCTGGCCGGCTGCCTGCGCCTCCAGGCCGGCGCCCCTGCCAAGCCCGCCGGCAGCTTCGCCGTCCAGCCCCGGTGGCCCTTGATGGACATGAGCGATGCCGCGCTGAAATAGGGGGCGCCGCCAGCGGCGTCAATCAGGTGCGGGCGTGGAAGACGGTAGTGTTTGGGCTTCGAACTCGCCGCTGTAGCGGAAGACCTCGCCGAACAGCGGGTGGGTCAAGCGGAAATCCATGGCAAAGCGGGTTGCGTCAAGCGCCTCCTCGACAATGGTCGTGTGGCCGACCGAGGGCCAGCCATTCCGCACTCGGCACCCGCCAGCGCCACAGCCGTGCGACGAAGCGCACGCCCCGATAGTGCAGATGCTTACCGACCACGTAGGGGCGCTTTGGACGCAACGCGCTGCCGCCCATCTCCCGAAACGGGTGGCCCAGTTGCCGGCGGTGCGGGAGCAGCGGAAGTCCTGCCAGGAATCTCGGGTGGCGCCACTAGTGGCCGCTCACTTTCAGCCATTCAGCCCGCCAGTGATCGTCTGTCGCGGCACATCGATACGGCGGTTCGACTCTACGAGCGGTTGGCGGGGGCGACCCGGCGCGCCACCCAGTAAGTCGCCCCCTCGTCCCCGTAGCGCTCGCTATGGGCCAAGTCCTTGTCCAGGGCGAAGGCATCCCCGCGCCGGAGGTGGCGGCAATGGTCGTCTATGGTGAGCCACATCTCGCCGGCGACGACCAGGGCGCGCAGGGCGAAGGGGTGGGCATGGGTCTCGACCAGGCTTCCTGCGGGCCAGGTTCGTTCGAGGACTTCGTCGTACCCTTCGGCCCGGGCCAGGGCTGCGAATTCGGAAAAAGAGGGAATTTTCATGGCGACCTCGTCGGCGATGAGGGCGCGGTCAGGGATCACAAACTGTGCTTCCGGCGACCGGGGGCGGCGCCGGGCCTGTCGCGCCCACGACCTCAGTCTAGGCGCCGGATGCCGGGGAATGAAGGGGCAGCCGGAGGGCTCAGGCCTTTTTCTTGGCCCCGATCTTGCCCTCCTGCCCGGCCAGGAGGCGCTGGAGGTTGCCCCAATGCTTGCCGATGAGGGCCAGGGCGAGAACGCCCACCACCAGGAGTTCGCCCCCGGCTGATCGGGCCAGGCCCACGTAGAGCGGCGCCGCAGCGGCGGCGACAACGGCAGCCAGGGAAGAATAGCGAAAGGCGAAAGCCACCAGGATCCAGGTGGCCAGGACGGCGAGGCCAATGGGCAAGTCCAGGGCAAGGAGCACGCCGGCCCCGGTGGCGACGCCCTTGCCGCCCTTGAATTTGAGGAAGATGGGGAACAGGTGGCCAAAGAATACGGCCAGCCCCACCAGGCCGACGCCAGTCTCGGAAAACCCTGCTGCATGGGCTGCGAAAACCGCGACCCAGCCTTTCAGGGCATCGCCGATCAGCGTAAACAGGGCCGCCTTCTTGTTGCCGCTGCGCAGCACATTGGTGGCCCCGGGGTTGCCCGAGCCGTAGCTGCGCGGATCGGCAAGCCCGAACACCTTGGAGGCGACCATGGCGAAGGGAACCGAGCCCAGCAGATAGGCGGCGAGCAGGGCGAGGGCAAGTTGGGCGGCGGCGGGCATGGGGGCGGGGGCGCTGGGGTAAAATCGCCACAGATTTTACACTCCCGCCCACGGTCGGCATGGACATCATCTTTATCGAGGAATTGCGGCTATCCACCTGGGTTGGCATCTACCCCCGGGAAAAGGCCCTGCCGCAAACCATTGAACTCTCGCTGCACATCGGCGTCTCCACGGCCTCCGCCGGGGCTTCGGACGACATCCGCGACACCGTCGATTACGCTGCCGTGGTCGAACGTCTGCGGGCTGACCTTGCGGGGGCCCACTTCAACCTGCTGGAAAAACTGGCCGAGCACGTCGCCACCTTTTTGCTGGAGAATTTTGCTGCCCAGTGGGTCCGCGTATCGGTGGCCAAGTTGGGCATGCTGCCCGGCGTCAGGCGGGTGGGCGTCATCATCGAACGCTCCGTCTGACCTCCGCGCGCTGCCCGGTTGCAAAGGGCGCCGCCGACGATCCGGTCCGCGGGCGCTTCCGCAAGCCTACAGGGCGACTTCCACGGTCACGGGTTCCAGGGTGCGCAGCAAGTCGTGGGGGTGGATGCCGACCAGGAAACCCCGTCGCCCCCCGTTGATGTAGATGAGGGAAAGGTCGAGGATGCCCTTCTCCACATAGACCGGAAGCTTCTTCCGGGTGCCGAAGGGGCTGGTGCCGCCGACCAGAAAGCCTGTATGGCGGTTGGCCACTTCAGGCTTGCACGGTTCCACCTTCTTGCAGCCGATACAGCGCGCGAGTTCCTTGGCCGAAACCTTGCGATCGCCGTGCATGAGCACGATGAGGGGCCGCGCGGCCTCGTCCTCGAAGACCAGGGTCTTCACCACGGCGTGCTCGTCCACGTTCAGTTCGCGGGCCGACACCCGGGTTCCGCCATGCTCCTCGTAGGCGTAGAGGTGGGTGGAGAAAGGCACCCGGTGGGTCTTGAGGAACTGAGTGGCGGGGGTTTCCGGCGGGTGATCGGCTTTGCTCATGGGACGCACTCTGGGGGAACAAAAAGGATTTTACCCCGGCCAAACCGGCATGAATCCATGCCGTACCCCGCGCACTGCACAGGAGCTTCCATGGCCGTCTTATCCTCCTCAAGCCACCCCCGGGCCGCTTGGGCACGCGGAATTGTCTCCGGCGGGGCCCGTCTTGCGCCCCGACAGGGCTGAGTACCCGTTCGTCCGCGCGGCATGGAGCCAAAGCTCATTCCCCTGCGTGCCGACACCCTGCGCATCCTGCGCACCATGGGCGAGCATCGGCCCATCCTGATGTTGCGCGGCGATGACGACGGCTACGGAACGCGCTGGTTGCTCGACGGCGAGCAGATTCAGCCCGTGATCGCCAAGTACCTCATGGCAGGAGGGTTCGTGTGCGACCGCGGCTCCACCGAATTCGGGGCCCGCTGCCTGGGGCTGACCGAAGCCGGGCGCAGTTTTCGCGCCCGGGGGGAGCGCTGGTGGTCCGGGCTGGGGTTTTTCGAGCGGCTGGCGGTGACTTTGTTTGGCTGAGCGCCAAGAGTGTTGCAGCCTGGCGTTTTGCTGAACCCTGGGGTGCCGCCTGGAGGGCGTGCACCCCTACAGAAAGCGTGTGGCGAGAACGCTCCCCCACACGACGGCCAGATTGATCAGGGAGAGCAGGACCGCCGCGCTGCCGATATCCTTGGCGCGCTTGGACAGAAGATGGTGTTCCAGACCGACCCGGTCCACCGTGGCTTCGACGGCGGAGTTGAGCAGTTCGACGATTAGGACGAGCAGCAGGCTGGCAATGAGCAAGCCCCGCTCCAGGGCGCTCACGGGGAGGGCGATGGCGATCACCGCCAGGGGAATACCCAGCCAGACCTCCTGCCTGAAGGCGGCTTCGCCCCGATAGGCAGCAGCCAGGCCCGCAAGGGAATGGCCCAGGGCGGCCACCACCCGGTCCATCCCGGTGCGGCCCTTGCCGGGGGCCACAGCCCCGGAATTCAGCGTCGTGGAACGCTTGCCGTCACTATCGCTCAAGAGCACTTCCTTTTTTTATGGCTGCGGACACAGGGCCCGGGATGCGGGACTCGCAAGTCCACCCGGCGTCTCCCACGAGACACCAGCGCAGACTGGCGGCGAAGCCACCGCCCTCCAGATTCTCGATTTCCAGACGCGCCCCGTGCAGTTCCGCGATACGGTGCACGATCGCCAACCCCAGGCCGCTCCCTTCAGCACTGACGTCGCGGCCCCGGTAAAAGCGTTCGACCAGACGGGACAGTTCTTCCGGCGGCACGCCTGGACCATCGTCGCGCACTTCCAGCAGCGGCTGGCCGAAATCGGCCCCGGCCCGAACCGTGACGCGGCTCCCCCGGGGGGCGTAGGTCAAGGCATTGTGCACCAGATTGCGCAGGGCCGCTTCCAGCAGATCCCGGTCGCCGGGAACCGTCGGTACCGAGTCGGCAGTGACCTGTTCCAGGGCGATGCCGCGCTCCCGCGCAATGCGCTCAGCATCTTCCACCGCATTGCGTGCCAGATCGGCCAGATCGACGGGTCGCGGATCACCCAGTTTCTCCAGGGGATCCAGGCGGGCCAGGCGCAAAAGCTGCTCGACCAGACGGGTGGCGCGATCCGCCCCCGCGATCACCTTGGTCACCGCAGTCTTGCATTGCTGCGGGTCGCCAGTGGCCAGGGCTACCTGGGCGTGAATCTTGAGCGCCGCCAGAGGCGTGCGCAGTTCATGGGCGGCGTCGGCGGTGAAACGGCGCTCGTTGTCCAGAGCCTTGGCCAGCCTGTCCAGGAGCCGATTGAGGGCGACGACCAGAGGTCCGGTTTCCCGCAAGGTGGTCGCCGGAACCAAGGGAGACAGGTTGCCGGGGGAACGGGCTGCCACGTCCCCCGCCAGTTCGTCCAGGGGTCGCAGGCCGCGCCGCACGGAGAAATAGATGAGCGCTATGAGCAAGGGCAGCAGGAAGGCCAGCGGCAGAACCGTCTTGGTGGCGATCTCCAGCGCCTCCTTGTCGCGTTGCCGGATCGACTGCGCGATGAGTGCCCGGTGCCCGCGGTCGCCGGTTTCCAGAACGACGGTGCGCCACAATTGCCCGCCCTGCTCTACATTGCTGAAGCCGAGCGCGCGACCGACGGGACCGGTTGGCGCCAGATCGGAGCGTGCCAGAACGAGGCCGTCCCCCCGGGTCAGCACGAACTCCAGGGCAAGCTTGTTGTGACGGGGCTTCATCCCCCGTACCGTGGCCAGGGCTGCGGCAAATTCCGCGAGACGGGGTGATTCGTCACGGGCCTGGATGAGTACGAGGCGGCCTACCTTGACCAGCTCGCCATCCATCATTTCCTGAACTTCATGGCGCGCCTGGCGATAGGTCAGGAGGGCGGCCAGCACGTAGATCACCCCGGTGGCAAGGGAAACCATGACCAGGAGGCGGCGACGCAGGGAAGCCGGCTGCTCCCCCAACAGGGGGGCGGCGGCAAAGCGGTTCATGAGGCACCCTCTTCACCTTCGCCCAGACGATAGCCGAGGCCGCGCAGGGTGCGGATGAAGCCGGTGCCGAGCTTCTTGCGCAGGTGGTGGATGTAGACCTCGACCGTATTGCTTTCCACCTCGCCTCCCCAGGCGTAGAGGCTTTCCTCCAATTGGCTGCGGGTGCGCAACTGGTTGCGGTGACGGAGAAGATCGTGCAGTACGGCGTATTCGCGGGCCGAGAGAGCGACTTCCTCCCCTCCTCGCGTCACGCGCTTGCTGGCGGGGTCCAGGCTTACTTCGCCGTGGGTCAACGGCGGCAGGGCGGTGCCGCCGGCCCGCCGCGTGAGTGCCCGCAGGCGGGCCTGAAGCTCCCCCAGGTCGAAGGGTTTGGTCAGGTAGTCGTCGGCGCCGGCGTCCAGACCGGCAATCTTGTCCGCTGCCGTATCCCGGGCAGTGAGCACCAGAACGGGCGTATTGCCGCCCCTCGCCCGCAGTTCCGCGAGGACGGCGAGCCCGCCCTTCTTGGGCAGGCCGAGATCGAGGACACAGAGGTCGTAGGCGTGATCGAGGAGCGCCAGGCGGGCGGACTCGCCGTCCCGCACCCAGTCGACGGCGTAGTCGGCCAACAACAGGCCGGCCTGAATGCCGTCGCCCAGGAGTTCATCATCTTCGACCAGCAGAACGCGCAACTATTTTCCTTCCTTGGCCAGTTTGGCCAGCAGGGCCTCGACCTCACCGCGCCGGCCGCTGTCGGCCAGTTCGCGGCCGGGGCGCGGCGGCGCCTTGAGGGCCGCCTCAAGATAGGGCCGGGCCTCGCCGGGACGGGAGCGGTCCAGGAGATACTCGCCGTAAAAATAATTGGGGTCAATGCCGGACGGGTTGATGGCGAGGGACTTGCGGAACAATTCCTCGGCCCGTGCCTTGTCGCCGAAACCGATGGGCCAGCCCGGCACCTTGGCGTAGAGCGTGGCCAGACTGGTATAGGCCGATCCGGCCAGCGCCTTTTCGTCGAGCTTCAGGGCATCCTCGAAGCGCGTCCGGGCTTCCTTGGCCAGTCCCAGTGCCCCCAGGCCGCCCTTGGCACCTGCCTGGCTGGACAGGGCGATCCCCTCCCAGATGAGGATTTCCGCCGTGCCCGGATGGGCCTCGGCCAGCTTGCGGGCCTGCTGCACCAGGCTCTGGTAGGCCTCCTCCTGCTGCTTCTCGGGGGTCTTGTACTTGATTTCCGCCCAGCGGTCCTGAAGGGGGCGAATGAGTTCCTCCGGAGAGGCGGCACCGGCGGTCGCGCTGGCGAAGAAGGCGAGAACGGCGAGAAAACGGAAGAATTTCATCGGAAACTCCAATCAAAGTGAAAGACGCGCAGCGTCTCGTTCATCTCCCTCCTCCCGCGCGGCGGGAGAGGGGCTGGGGGAGAGGGGGGCCAGGGCGTGCCGCTTGATCACCGCCAGCTTGCCGGCCAGACCGCGGTCGATGAGGGCCGGCGCGACGCCGTTGAGCCAGGCGAAGAAACGTTCGGGAAACCCCAGGTGATGCTCGCCGCCTCCCCGTTCCAGGGCGGCGACGACCTGGCGGGCTACGGCCTCCACGGAATCGCTGGGGTTGCCCAGATCCCGGTTGAGGGCGACCACCGCCGCGCTGTTGAGCGCCGTGTCGATGGCCCGGGGGGCGATGTGGACCACGGCCACCGAGGTGTCGGCCAACTCGCGCCGCAGGGCCTGGGAGAAACCGCGCAGGCCGGCCTTGGCGGCGGAGTAGGCGGCAAACCCGGCGAAGGGCAGGCTGCCGAAGGTGGAGCCGATATTGACGATGGCCGCCTGGGGCCGGGCCTTGAGCCAGGGCAGCAGGGCGTGGGTCAGGCGCAGGGGCGCCGTGAGGTTGGTGGCCAGCAGGGTGTCGATTTCGCCCCATTCGTGCCGCTCGTAGAGGCCGAAGCCCCCGACACCTGCGTTGTTGATGAGCACGTTGGCGCGGAATTCCCGGGCGGCTCCGGCAGCGGCGGCAACGCCTTCGGGCTGGGTCAGGTCGGCCCGCACGGTGGAATGGGTAATGCCCTGAGCCCGGGGCAGGCTGCGGCCGATTTCGGCCAGGCGTTCCGGGTCGCGGCCCGCCAGCAGCAGCGCGGCGCCGGAGGCTGCCAGTTGCTGGGCCAGGGCGCCCCCCAGGCCGCCACTGGCGCCGGTGAGCAGAATGCGTGCGCTGGCGAGGTTCATGATGCCCCCTCGGCGAACACTGCGCCGTAGGCCGGCAGGGCGCGGAAGATATCCCCGTAGAGGCGGAAGAACACCCGGGCGGCACGCAGCACTTCGGCCTGGTCGCCGGGTTCCATGGCATCGACCAGAAGGGCCAGGTGGCGCGTGTGCTCCTGATCTAGGGTGCCGTGGGAGCGCAGATAGGTGAAGGCGCCGTCCGGCAGTCCCAGGGAGGCCTGGATGAGGTCGGCCGCGTTCAGGGCGAGGGCCACGCTGGTGCCTTCCAGCACGTAGACCATGCCGAAAAAACCGGCCGGATTGCCGCGGTTCACCAGATCGTAGGCGTAGGCCACCATCAGTTCGGCGGGCAGGTCCGGGGCGCTGGCCCGCACGGCAGCAGGGTCGCCGCCCGCGGCGCCGATGTCGTTGAGGATCCATTCCTCGTGGCCGATTTCCTCCTCGATGTATTCGGCCACCGCCTTGCGCAACCAGGCCAGACGTTCGGGCAGCCGCCCCCCCAGGAGCATGAGGAGAGGCGTGGTGTGACGGACATGGTGATAGGCCTGGGCAAGGAAGGCGAGGTAACTGGCCTTGCGCACCCGCCCTTGCAGGCAGTCGTGGATGATGGGCGCGGCGAGCAGTTGCCGGCGCTCGGTGGCCGTCATCTCGGTGAGGGTTTCATAAAAGGACATCGGCGGTTTCCTTGCGCAGGGTTTGCGGAATCGATTCGTAGAGCGCCGCCAGCGCGGCGGCATGGGTTTCCTGAACGGCGCCGCGACGGGGGCGACCGTTGCCGGTGGTCATGCCGTTGGCGAAAGTGAGGGGGGCGCTGCTCACCCAGCCTCCCACCCGGGCGTAATCGGGGAGTCCGGCGTTGGCGGCGGCCACCGCTGCGGCGAGATCGTCCGCCGTGGCGCCGGGGGCCGGCACCAGCACGGCCCATAACCAGGGCCGGGCGTCGCCTCCGACGACGGCCTGCTGCACCGCGGCTTGGGCAAGGAGCGCCGCCTCGATCCATTCCGGCGAGACGTTGCGCCCCCAGGAGGTGACGAGCAGGTTACCCCGCCGGCCGGCCAGGGCGAGGTGGCCGGTACCGCCGAGACCGCCGAGGTCGCCGGTGGCATGGGGGCGGAATCCGGCAGGGTCGGCGGGGGCCGGCTCGCTCCCCAGATAGCCGAGGAAGGCCCGGGTGGCGACAATGACCTCGTCTTCGACGACGGAGACGCGCGCGTGGTCGAGGGGGCGGCCGCAGTCGTCGCCGTCGTCGCCGGGGCGGTTGAGGCTGACCACGGAACCGCACTCGGTCAGCCCATAACCCTGATAAGCGGGGATGCCCAGGTGTCGGGCCCGGGCGAGAATGCTGCCGTCTACCCGGGCACCGCCGACGGCAACGAAGCGCAGACTCTCCGGTGCCGGGCTGCCCGCCCTGGCCCGCAGCAGGGTCCAGGCCTTGAGCAATTCCGGCACCAGAATGAGCGAAGCCGGCTGCCGCTGTGCGATCTGCTCCTCCAGTACGAGGGGATCGAAGCCGGCCATGCCGCGCCAGCCCAGGGCCGCGAGCCCGGGAAGATGGACCTCCGCCCCCGCGAGCAAGGCGGCGTGCAGACCGGCGACATTCTCGAGCAGGAGCGAAAGAGGCAGCACGGCCAGGTGGCACGCGAGGGGCATGTCCGCCAGGCGGGCCGCCACCGCCGCCGCTGTATCGGCCAGGCCGGCAGCGGCCAGGCACACGCCGCGCGGGGCGCCCGTGCTGCCCGAGGTGAAGGACAGCTTGGCGGTCCCCGCAGGCAGCAGCGCAGCACCCTCCAGGGGCACACGCTGCATGCGGATCAGTCCCAGATCGCGGCCGGTGATGGCAAAGCCGCGATCCAGGGCGCCGATGCGTTCCGGTTGGTCGGTGAGGATGCAGTCTGCCCCCGTGGCATCCAGGACGTGGGCCAGTTGCGTGCCCTGAAAGAAGGTGGGCAAAGGCACATGGGGAACTTCGGCCGCCAGGGCGGCAAGCTCGGCCAGCGCCCAGGCGGGGCCGTTGTCCGCCAGGACCGCCAGGGCGCGGCACCCGGCCAGCCCGGCCGCCAGATCGTCGATAGCGGCCAAGGTATCGCCCGCCCTCCAGGTGCTTTGCTCACCCACCAGGACCGGCGCCTCCTTGGGACGCGCTGCCAGGGCAGCGCGCAGCGGTTTCCAGGCCGGGTTCAACCTAGAAACCTCAGTTGGACGAGCCCGGTGGTGCGGTCGGGCGGGTGTCTGGCGCGAAGCGACGACGCAGCAGGCTGAAGCCTGCAAGGAGGAGCGACAAAGCCAGGCGCCCACCCGGATGCGCCAACGGGCACGTAGCGATGCCACCCAACGGGTGTGCGATTCGGTGGGGTGCGAAGTTCCAGGGCACAAGACATTCCGGGTATCGACAAGCGGTCAACTGAGGTTTCTAGGTTCAACGCCACCTCCCGCTGATCTCGACCCCTTGGCGCACGCGCCCGGCGACCACCACCGGGCCGGCGTCGTAGTAACTTCCCCAATCGGCGGCTTCGTCGCCCAGCCGGGAGGGATCGGCCGGCGCCAGGGCGAAGAGCGGCAGCCCCAGGCGGCTGAACAGGCGGACCAGTTCCGCCGTGGCCGTAAAGACCACCCATTCGAAGCCCAAGCGGTCCAACTGACGGGCCAGGGCCAGGATCACATGGACGCTTCCCCCCGAGCGGGTGGAAGCCAGATTGCCCACCTCGACGATGCGCTGCCGGCTCACCGCCTGGGAGGCGAGATGGCCCAGGGCCTCCTCGACCGGGCGGTCCAGGTAGCGTTCCAGAAACAGGGTCTCGTGACCGGCGGCCCGCCAGCCCGTGGCGGCGACGACCTGCCCCGCTTCCTCGAAGAACACCAGATTGGGCGCAAAGCTGTTTACCCGGGCGCCATAGCGTTGGGCGAACACCTCCCGGATGAAGCCCTCGGCGACACTCCGCCGGGGAGCACCGGGCGGGGCGTGGACCGAGGTCACGGCACCGGCGCCGCTCCCCAGTCGGTCGAACAGGCTGTGCCTGGCAGTCTGCATGGCGAATTCCCTTCTGATTGGATGGGCGGAGTGTCGCCCGCCATCCTTAAAGGGTTCTTAACCATATCCGCGGGGGAGGTCCGGGGTTGCGGACTGTTCATTGATCCTCGGCCGGCCCGGAAGCGGCTGAACCCTGGGGTTCCGCCCTGAGGGCGGGTGACTTTCTCTTGCTTCGCCAAAAGAAAGTCACCAAAGAGAAGGCGACCCCAGGGTCGACGCCGGGCTTTGCCCGGTCCCTTGCGCTACTCGGGTTTCCGGGCGGGTCGCTAAACTCGCCTGCGGCTCGGACAACGCGACCCGAAGGCCCCCGGAAGCCCTGCGTTGCTCAGCGTCTTCCATGGGGGGAGGGGCGTCCGGGCTGTGGGGCCGGGCGGCTAGCTTTGGTAGCCCCCAACGGGGGCCTCCGACCCAGGGGTGGCTTCTGGCTACTTTCTTCTTGCCACTCAAGAAGAAAGTACGCCCGCGCATCAGGCGCGGAAACCATGGGTTCAGAAAAACGGTCAGGCCGGGGAGACCAGGAATGAGTCGTCCGGTTTCTCCGGGGACAGCAGCCCGCATTTACAGCCCGCGAGCGCAGGTCGATAATCCCCCGATGCCCGCGGCAGAGCGCCGCGCCGGCATTTTTCAGGGAGAAGATCATGGCAGATGCAGCGAGCGGACCGGCGCGACGCCGGAAACCCCAGCCGGCGGCGGAACGGCCGACGATTGCCAAGCGTTCGCCCCGGCGCAGCGTCAAGGCTGGAGATACCGGGCCGACCGATGCAGCGTCCCACATCGAAGGCTTCACCGTCGGCGAGGCCCTGGATGCGGCGCAGGAGGCGCGCCTGGCCGCCCTGCGCGACCTCATCTCGGGGGTGACCCAGGAGGAGTCGGTGGCGCTGCTCAAGGGCCTGCTCAAGCAGCAACGCATGGCCGCCGGCCTGATGACCCCCAACCCCGACGACGAACTGCTGCCCGACTGGCGGGACGGGGGCTACCCCTACAAGAACCTCATGCTGCGGCGCAATTACGAGCGCCAGAAGTACCGTCTCCAGGTCGAACTGCTCAAGCTCCAGGCCTGGGTCAAGGAGACAGGGCAAAAAGTGGTGATCCTCTTCGAAGGGCGGGACGCCGCCGGCAAGGGGGGCACGATCAAGCGCTTCATGGAAAACCTCAACCCCCGGGGCGCCCGGGTGGTGGCCCTGGAGAAGCCCTCGGAACTGGAGCGGGGCCAGTGGTATTTCCAGCGCTACGTGCAGCACCTGCCTACCCATGGCGAGATCGTCCTCTTCGACCGCTCCTGGTACAACCGGGCCGGCGTCGAACGGGTGATGGGCTTCTGCAGCGAAGCCGAGTACGCCGAGTTCATGCGCCAGGTGCCGGAATTCGAGCGCATGCTGGTGCGGAACGGCACCCACCTCATCAAGTTCTGGTTCTCGGTCAGCCGCGACGAGCAGCGCCGCCGCTTCAAGGAGCGCAAGGTGCACCCCCTGAAGCAATGGAAGCTCTCCCCCATCGACATGGCCTCCCTGGATAAATGGGAGGACTACACCAAGGCCAAGGAGTCGATGTTCTTCTACACCGATACCGCCGACGCGCCCTGGACGGTCATCAAGTCCGACTGCAAGAAGCGGGCGCGTCTCAACGCCATGCGCTACATCCTTCACCGCCTGCCCTACACGAGCAAGGACACCGAGCGCATCGGCAACCTGGACCCCCTCATCGTCGGCCGCGCCCACGTGGTGTATGAGCGGGGCGAACACCGGGTCGGGGCGCCGCTCCTTTGACCGCGCCCCGGCACGCCGCCGACCTGCTGGCTTACATCGACGCCAGCCCCAGCCCCTGGCACGCCGTGGAGCGCGCGGTGGCGCGCCTCGTCGCGGCGGGTTTCACGCCCCTGGACGAAGGGGAGCGCTGGCGCCTCTCTCCCGGGGGGCGGCATTTCGTGCAGCGGGGGGGCTCGTCCCTCATCGCCTTCGTGATCGGCCAGGATTCGCCCGAGCGGGCCGGCTGGCGCCTGGTGGGGGCCCACACCGATTCCCCCGGCCTGCGGGTCAAGCCCCGGCCGGCCCTGGCCGGCGAAGGCAGCCTGCGCCTGGCGGTGGAAGTCTATGGCGGCCCCATCCTTGCCAGTTTCGCCGACCGGGATCTTTCCCTGGCCGGTCGCGTCGTCGTGCGCAGCGCGGCGGGGCCGCAGACCCGGCTGCTGGCCTTCGATCGGCCGCTCCTGCGTCTGCCCAATCTGGCCATCCACATGAACCGGGAGGTGAACGAACAGGGCCTCAAGTTCAATCGCCAGACCGAACTGCCCCTGCTGCTCGCCGTGGACGGCCAGGCGGCGGAGGGCGACACGCGCTTCCGCCGCTTGCTGGCGGATCGTCTGGAAGTTTCCCCGGCGGACATTCTGGCCTGGGATCTGGCCGCCTTCGACACCCAGCCCGCCGCCTTCTGGGGCGCGGAGCAGGAATTCATCGCCGCTGCCCGCCTCGACAACCTCGCCTCCTGCCACGCCGCCCTCGGTGCCCTCCTGGGGGCCGAGGCGCCGCAAGCCAGCGTGGGGGTGGCCCTCTTCGACCACGAAGAAGTGGGCAGCGAAAGCGCCGTGGGGGCCGGCGGCAGCTTCCTGGCCGATGTCCTGGAGCGGACCGGCGCCGCCCTGGGGCTGGATGCCGAGGGCGGGCGCTGCGCCCGGGCCCGCAGCTTCTTCGTCAGCGCCGACATGGCCCACGCCTGGAATGCCAATTTCCCCAATGCTTACGAGCCGGGCCATCGCGTCCTGGTGAATGGCGGCCCGGTGATCAAGACCCACGCCGGGCAGCGCTACGCCACCGGGGCCGACAGCGCGGCGCGCTTCGCCGAGCTTTGCGCGGCGGCGGGGGTGCCCTGCCAGTCCTACGCCCACCGGGGCGACCTGGGCTGCGGCAGCACCATCGGCCCCCTGGTCGCCGCCCGTCTGGGCATGGCGGTGGTCGATGTGGGCAACCCCCTGTGGGCCATGCACAGCCTGCGGGAAAGCGCCGGCAGCCACGACCACGGGGCCCTGATCGCCGCCCTGGGCGAACACTTTCGGCGATGAATCCACGGCCTGGTGGCCTCCTGCCCCCCGGCCCGGGGGCGCCTGCGGGCCAGCGCCCCCTCCCCACGCGGGAGGAAGTCCTGGGCCAGGCCCTGGACAATGTCTTCAACGCCGTCGTGTATGGCCGGGTGATCTTCGACCGGGGGCGTCCGGTGGACCTCATCCACCTCTACGTGAACGCCGCCCACCAGCGCATCACCCACCTGCGCAACGTGGTGGGTCAGCGCCTGTGCCACCTCCTGCCCGATTTCCCGGCCAGCAACGGCCCCGCCCTGGAGGCCCTGGGCCGGGTCGCCCGGGGCGGGGGGGCGGAAATGTTCGAAATGTTCGTGCCCGGTCTCGGGGAGTGGTTCAGCGTTTCCCTCTGTTCGCCCCGGCGGGGCTTCGTGGTGGCGGCCTTCGACGTGCTGACCGGCGCCAAGCGCCGCGAGAGCGAATTGCGCCAGGCCCTGGATAGCCTCAACCTGGCCCAAAAAGCTGCTGGCGCCGGCATCTGGAGCTGGAACATGGTTACCGGCCGTCTGACCTGGTCGGACGAATTCTTCCGTCTCTTCGGCCTGGATCCGGAGCGGGAAGAAGCCAGTGTCGAGACCTGGAGGCGCATCGTCCATCCCGACGATCGGGCTGAGGCCGAAAGCCGGGTGGAGGCTGCCGTGCACAGCGGCATCCTGGATAACGAACACCGGCTCTTGCGTCCCTCCGGCGAGGTGCGCTGGATCGCCGTCCACGGCAGCACCACCTGCGACAGCGTCGGGCGGCCCCTGGCCATGCGCGGCATCTGTCTCGACATCACTGCCGTCAAGGCCGCCGAGGAGGCGGAGCGCCAGGCGGCAGCGCAGCTCAAGGAGCTGGCCGCCAAACAGTTCGCGTTGCAGGAGGCCGAGCGCCAGGCGCTCTCCCGGGAACTGCACGACGAGGTGGGGCAGTCCCTGGCCGCCCTCCAGTTCACCCTGGAAAGCCTGCGCCGCAAGCTGGCCGGCGATCCGGCCTGCCTGGCCGACCTGCGGGCGGCGAACGCCATTACCGCCGGCCTGGTGGATGTGACCAAGCATCTGGCCCGCCGCCTGCGGCCCCCCATCCTGGATGAACTGGGGCTGGCTGCCAGCCTGCGCTGGTTCATCGGCCAGTTGCCGGCCGGCGGCCAGCCCAGCCTGCGCCTGGAGCAGTCGGTGGGGTCGCGCCGCTTCGACCCGCCGATCGAACTGGCGGCCTTCCGCACCGTCCAGGGCGCCGTCGGCAATGCCCTGCGCCATGCCCAGGCGAGCGCCATCGTGGTCGGGCTGTGGATCGAGGAGGGTGCCCTGTGGCTCAGCGTGCAGGACGATGGCGTGGGCTTCGACCTGCGGGAAGCGGCGGAGCGTTCGCGCCGCCTCACGTCCCTGGGGCTTTTGAGCATGCGCGAGCGGGCGGAGGCTGCGGGCGGCGAGTTGCGGGTGGACAGCGCCCCCGGTGCGGGGACGGTGCTGACCCTGTGGTTTCCGCTGCGCGCCGTGCCGGGCGCGTGATCCTGGAGTCAGAGGCTCACAGGCGGTCCCGCCCGGCGAGCACCCGGCCCAGGGAAGCCATCTTGGCGCCGAAGCCCAGGCGCTCATCGGCCAAATCCTCAAGGAAGTCGGACAGGCGCTTGGAGCGGGCCACGGCGTAGAACACCAGGCCGACGAAGATCGTCGTGGACAGCACCGCATGCACGATCTTGGTGAGGGTGGATTCCTCGGCGAAGGTAATGATGTTCATGCCGAAATAACCGGTGGTCACCGTGGCGATCAGCCCCAGGATGGTGATGACGGTGAGGCGGACGACGGTGTTGGACTGGCGGCGCTGGGAATCGCTGTCGAGATAGGCCGACATTTCGCTGATTTCGTCCCGCACCTCGTCGTATAGGGCGTCGTTGCGCAGATGATCGGCGCTCAGGCGAAAAATGGCCTGCACGTGGGGGCGCTCCGAGATTTCGTGGAACCAGTAACGGTGGGTGAAACGCAGGAAAGTCTCGAAATTGGCCCGGATGCGGCGTTTGAAGCGGCGCACCGAAGTGTCGTCCCGGATGTCCAGGTCGTTCACCGAATCGACCAGGACGTCGGCGAAGACCAGGAGCGCCGCCCGGTGCAGGTGGGCGATGAGGAAGACCAGAAAATACTGATGGCGGAACTGGGCCAACACACCCCGCTCCTTGTCCAGGAAGAAGGACTGGCGGGCATCGCCCACCACGGTGAGGGCGTTGCCGGTGCACAGGAAGCGGGTATTGGGACCGGCGTCGCTGTCGTTCCAGAAACGGTCCTGGCAGAAGCGGCTTTCGAATTCCGCGACGGCGGGATCCTTGCTCGGCAAGGCCTCGTCCGGGTGCAGGGTAGTGGCCAGGCCGATGCGCACCCAGTCCTCCCGCGAGAGGCGGCGGGGATCGTCCACCGCCAGGTAGGCGGTGACCGGCATGCGGTGGTATTCGATCAGGCGGTAGCGCAGAGCGCCGGTTTCGTCCGAGTGGGCCAGGACCAGGGGCCGGATGAGGCAGGCCCAGTGTTCCGAAATGCAGGGGCTGCGGTGGGCGCAGACGTAGCTGAGGAATTTCTCCCGCCGCTGGGCGTCGGAGCGCGCCAGGACGCGGCCTTCGGCGTCCAGCCATTCGGCCAGGTGGGAGTTGTGCAGGCCGGCGCCTTCCTCGTCCCAGCCGGAAGGGTAGGCGCGGCCGAAGCGGAAGAGCAGATCCCGCGCCGTGGCGAGGGGCATCTCCCCGGCCTGCACTTCGAGGTTGAGGAGCACCAGATCCAGATCGTGGAAAAAATACAGGTCCAGGTGGACCACGTCCAGGAGCAGGGGCTCGGAATCCTTGCGTAGGGTGATGCGCAGGCGGGCCACGTCGCTGCGCCGGAAGACGTGCATGGGCGAGCCTCCCGGCGGGTCGTCGGGGCGCGGGGTGCGGGAGCGCCCCTCACCGTAGAGGAAGCGCTGCACGTAAGGCAGGAAGGAAACGAACTCCCGGTAATGCCGTTCCTTGAAATCCCGCGCGTCGGCAGTGAATTCATCGTCCACACGGTACCAGGGGGTACCCGGCAGGCCGGCCTCGAAAATTTCCCAGTGGCGCCCGTCGATTTCGGGCGAGTCCAGGGGTTCCAGTTGCAGCGGCCAGACCAGATTGGCCCGGAAGTGGCGGACGACGGGGGGAGGGGAGGGCGTCGCGGTCACGGTGTTTGGTCCGGTGGGATGGGGAGGAGGCAGTTTACCCGAATGCCCCGGGGGCGCGGCATTGCCGGGCGGTGCCCGCCGGTGCGTCGCTTGCATGGCATCCCCGTACGGTGTCAGCGGTTCGGGCTAACCGGGGATGGACAAGAAAAAGGGCGCCGCTTGGGCGCCCTGGGTGGATCGCTTGGGGGAGACCTTCAGCGCCGACGACGGCCCGCCGTGCCCATCAGGCCGAGTCCGGTGAGGGCCAGTAGCAGGGCGCCAGGCTCGGGGACGGCGTGGAGACGGATCAGTTGATCGTCGCCGCTGGCCGGATGCTGAACATTGACGTAGGCGACCGAGGGATCGAATTTGTCGAAATACAGTCCGGTCGGCTCGGCGCCGAGCGTCGACAAGGACAGCCAGCGGCCCACTGCATCGCCGATTCCGTCGGCATCGATATCCTGCAGGAACCAGATGTCGGCCTTGCCGCCATCCTGGTCCTCGACAACGTAGATGTTCCCCGCCGCGTCGATGGCAAGGTTGTCCGGGTTGCTCCAGGCACTGCCGACGGCAAGCCCCGTGGCAAGGTCCTTGAGGGTGTTGTCCGCTGCGAGCTTGACGGTGTTCGTGGCCAGATCCAGCGCGTACACCCGGCCCCGGCCGTTGCTTGCGTTGGCATCGTTATCCGAATCCGTCGTGGTGAAGTAGATCAGTTCGTGGCCATTTGCCAGTACCTTGATTTCCAGGTCTTCGGGGCGGTTGAAGCCCGTTGCGCCAACGGCGGTGGCCGAGGCGCGGCCGTCAATGGTCCCGTCGGCGAGGACGACCGACACGCCGGAAAGTGCTCTGCCTGCTGCATCGGTGATGGCGACCCAGGTGGCGCCGCCGGCGATGGCACTGCCGTTGTTGCCTTCGAATTGGCCTCCGCCGCCGACCTTGAGCGCGTAGGTCTGGCCTTCGGCGAAGTAGTCGGCACCCGATGTGGCATTGGGTTTGGCCGACACGTACTTGTAAATGCCGCCGCCGTTCAGTTCGTCGACGAAATAGAGGGTGTTGTTGTTATCGAAAGCCAGGCCTTCGTGGGATACCCGCGGAATCACCGTGCGTTGGACAAAGTCGCCGCCATTGGCGGCTGCCGTGGTGGGATTGGTGACCTCGAAGAGGCGTCCCTTGGTGCTGTTGGCGCCCCAGGATTCCTCGGCCGTAAGGTAAGTGCCCCAGGGGGTCCACCGGGAGGCATCGCCTGAAACGAACCCCTGGGTGCCGGGGGCAACGATGGTCACGGTCCGGGTGTTGTAGTTGGAATTTTTGAGGTCAACACGTTGAACGCCCCCTCGGCAGCGCGGTCATGGCGGCCCTGTGTTACGGGCTGATGTTGGCTATGTTGCCGATTGTCCGGCGGCAAAAAAAGGCGACGGGGTCGCCGTCGCCTGAAATCGCGTCAGGAAGTGCAGATGGGATCGCTTACTTCCTGCGCGGCGGTGGAACATCCGTGCAAGTGCCGTGGGCCACTTCGGCGGCCATGCCGACGGTTTCGCCCAGGGTGGGGTGAGGGTGGATGGTTTTGCCGATATCGACGGCGTCGCAGCCCATTTCGATGGCCAGGCAGACTTCGCCGATCATGTCGCCGGCCGACGGGCCGACGATGGCGCCGCCGATGACGCGGTGCGTCTCGGCATCGAAGATCAGCTTGGTAAAGCCGTAGTCGGCGCCGTTGGCAATGGCGCGGCCGGAGGCGGCCCAGGGGAACTTGGACGTCTCGACCTTGCGGCCTTCCTGCCTGGCCTGCTCCTCGGTAGTGCCGACCCAGGCCACTTCGGGGTGGGTGTAGGCCACGCCGGGAATCACCTGGGCGTCGAAGGCGGCCTTGTGTCCTGCCGCGACTTCCGCCGCGACGTGGGCTTCATGGACGGCCTTGTGGGCGAGCATGGGCTGGCCGACGAGATCACCGATGGCGAAGATGTGGGGCACGTTGGTGCGCATCTGGGCGTCCACCGGAATGAAGCCGCGGTCGGTGACGACCACGCCGGCCTTCTCGGCGCCGATCTTCTTGCCGTTGGGGCTGCGTCCTGCCGCCTGCAGGATCATGTCGTAGCGCACGGCTTCGGCATTGGGCGCGCCCTCGCCTTCGAACCTGACCCACAGGCCGTCGTCCTTGGCGTCCACCGCCACGGTCTTGGTCTTGAGCATGATGCGCTCGAAGCGGTGGGCGTTCTGCTTCTCCCACACCTTGACCGCATCGCGGTCGGGGCCCTGCATCAGGCCATCCATCATCTCCACGACATCGACCTTGGCGCCGAGGGTGGAATAGACGGTGGCCATTTCCAGGCCGATGATGCCGCCGCCGATGACCAGCATCTTTTTCGGCACCGAATTTTTTCCAAAAGTCGGCAGCTCCAGGGCGCCGGTGGAATCGACGATCCGCGGGTCGCGGGGGATGAAGGGCAGATGCACCGCGGCGGAGCCGGCGGCGATGATGCACTTCTGGAACTTGATGATCTTCTTGCTGCCGGTCTTGTCCTGACTGCTGCCGGTGGTTTCCTCGACCTCGATGTGGTGCGGATCGAGGAAGCTGCCATAGCCGCGTACCACCTCGACCTTGCGTCCCTTGGCCATGCCGGCGAGGCCGCCGGTGAGCTTGCCGACGACCTTGTCCTTGTGGGCGCGCAGCTTGTCGAGATCGACCTGGGGGGCAGCGAAAGTGACGCCGAGGTCGTTGGCGTGACGGGCCTCGTCGATGATCTCGGCCACGTGCAGCAGGGCCTTGGAGGGAATGCAGCCGACGTTCAGGCAGACACCGCCGAGGGTGGCGTAACGCTCGACGATGACGGTCTTCAGCCCCAAGTCGGCGGCGCGGAAGGCGGCGGAATAGCCGCCGGGGCCGGCGCCGAGGACCAGCATCTCGCACTCCAGGTCGGCGCCGCCGGCATGACTGCCGGTCACCGGCGCGGCTCCTCCCCCTTCAAGGGGGGCGAAGGCGGGGTTTCGCAGAGCACTGCTCTGCGCCGACTGAGTGGGCAGGCTATGCAGAGCCTGCTCTGGGCGGCTGGGAGGGGGATGGGGGGCCGAGGCTGCGGTCTTCGACCCATCCCCACCCTGGCCCTCCCCTTGAAGGAGAGGGGAGGCGCCTGCTTCGACCTTGATCAGCAGGGCGCCTTCGCTGACCTTGGAGCCGAGCTGGACCAGCACTTCCTTGACCGTGCCGGCGACAGTGCTCGGCACGTCCATGGTGGCCTTGTCGGATTCCAGGGTGCAGATGGCGTCATCCACCTTGATGGCATCGCCGACCTTGACGAAGAGGTCGATGACCGGCACGTCGGAGAAATCGCCGATGTCGGGGACTTTGACTTCTACGAGACTCATGGTCATCCCCCCTTACAGCGCGACGCGGCGGAAGTCCGCCAGCAGCTGCGCGACATACACGTTGAAACGGGTCGCCAGGGCGCCGTCGATGACGCGGTGGTCGGCGGTCAGCGACAGGGGCAGGGTCAGGCGCGGCACGAAATCCTTCCCGTCCCACACCGGCTTCATGGCCGACTTGTTGACCCCGAGGATGGCCACTTCCGGCGCATTGACGATGGGGGCGAAGGAGGTGCCGCCGATGCCGCCCAGGCTGGAGATGGTGAAGCAGGCGCCGGACATGTCGGCCGGCTTCAACTTGCCATCGCGGGCCTGCTTGGCCAGGTCGCCGGATTCCTGCGCCAGCTCGAAGACGGACTTCTTGTCGGCATTCTTGACCACCGGCACGACGAGGCCGTTGGGCGTGTCGGCGGCGAAGCCGATGTTGAAGTACTTCTTCAGCACCAGATTGTCGCCATCCAGCGAGGCGTTGAACTCGGGGAACCTCTGCAGGGCCTTGACGCAGGCCTTCATCAGGAAGGCGAGCATGGTGAGTTTCGCCCCGCCGCCCTTCTCGTTTTCCTTGTTCAATTGCACCCGGAAGGCTTCCAGGTCGGTGATGTCGGCATCCTCGTGATAGGTCACGGCGGGGATCATCACCCAGTTGCGGGAGAGGTTCTGGCCGGAGATCTTCTTGATGCGGGACAGGGGCTTGGTTTCGATTTCACCGAACTTGCTGAAGTCCACCTTCGGCCAGGGCAGCAGGTCGAGCACGCCGCCGCCGGTGACGCCGCCCGAGGCGGAAGCCACCGGGCCGGAGATGGCACCGGTCATCACGCCCTTGACGTATTTGCTCAGGTCTTCCTTGAGGATGCGGCCCTTGGGACCGGACGCGGTGACCTTGGAGAGATCGATGCCCAGTTCCCGGGCGTAGGCACGCACCGACGGCGAGGCATGGACCTTGGCGCCGAGGGCCAGCGGCTGGGCTTGGGCGGCGGGCAGGGCAGCGGGGGTGGCGGCAGGTGCCGCAGCCGCGGGGGCAGGCGAAGACGCGGCAGACGGGGCAACCGGCTGGGGCGCGGCGGTGGGCGCTGCGACAGCTGCTGCTGCGCCGCTCTCCACCTTGATCAGCAGGGCGCCTTCGCTGACCTTGGAGCCGAGTTGCACCAGAACTTCCTTGACCACGCCGGCGGCGGTGGAAGGCACGTCCATGGTGGCCTTGTCCGATTCCAGGGTGCAGATGGCGTCGTCCACCTTGATGCTGTCGCCGACCTTGACGAAGAGGTCGATGACTGGCACGTCGGAAAAGTCGCCGATGTCCGGCACCTTCACTTCCACCACACCGCCAGCGCCGGCAGGTGCGGCCACCGGGGCCGCAGCAGCCGCGGGAGCGACCGGGGCGTGGGCAGAGGCTGCGGCCTGGGGCGCGGGGGCAGCGACAGCGGCGGTTGCGCCGCTTTCCACCTTGATCAGTAAGGAT
>Ga0268298_10001371_pt1 | contig 28856 bp, 26 predicted proteins | sample WWTPWeurt_MetaG_FD_194462 | JGI IMG/M metagenome (GOLD analysis project Ga0268298, IMG submission 194462) | Activated sludge microbial communities from WWTP in Nijmegen, Gelderland, Netherland - WWTP Weurt | ecosystem: Engineered > WWTP > Aerobic digester > Activated sludge | place... | reverse complement strand
GATAGTCGATCAGGAGCGGCGAGCGGTCAATCCCCTTGAATGGGTCAGATATGCGCTCATCGTTGGAGCGGTCTCGCCCTGCACCGTAGAGGATGTTGTACGTTGCAACCTTGACTGTGACCAACGGTGCGGGTGTGCCAGTCGCTTGGGGTGTGGCAGAAGGTGCTGGCGTGCTCGAAGGTTCAATGCTTTGTTTCGAGACACAGGAGGATAATAAAACCACTGCCAGAGCGAGGATGATTCCAGGATTCGACAAGCGCTTATTGTTCATGCTTTTCCTCTTTGAAACTCTATGACATTGCCAAAAAATCTACTTACTGCAACCTGCCGCCTTCCCACGCAATTGCAATCATAAATATATTACACCTTAAGCAGTCCGCAGGGAATTTCAGTCCTTTGAAAGAGGGACATAAAAACCTGTTCGGTTTATATATGCTGAAGCAAAACACGGGAGTCGGCAAGGTCTTTGCGTCATATTTTGCCCAAATGATTATCCGTAACTTGTCGAAAATATTATCCCTTCATGATCATAAGATATCCTACTGGTCACATAACAACGCGAAGGATGTTGAGATCGTAGATTGTTATGGATAAAACTTTATTAATTATTTTCCCTGACGAAATTTTATTTGAAGATTTTATAAAGCCGCTTGGATTTAGTCATTATTGTTTTGCACATGACATTGATGTTATCAACCAGGTCGTACATAATTAGCGCTCGATTGCTGTCGATACTGCCATGCGTCTCGCCCGCAATTAATATTTCGAGATGGAATGGTCGCAATGCCGCCTGCCTAAAGTTGGTTGATTTCTTCACTCAAAGAAAAACAAATAACAGAGACCCTATCTTACGAGCGGAAATTACAATTGTTGATTTAAAATGCAAAGAATAAGAAATAGTGGCATTTCCACCCAAATCCACTTATATACACTTCAATCTTTCTGCCCCCGAATGTATTTTTACAGTTGGAAGGATGCCTTTCGGGAGCGCAAAAAGTAACAACTAATTAAGTAACAAGAAAAGTCGACCTTATAAATGGTCGACTTTTCTTAATTTGGCTTCTCAGGAATTCTTTATACTTCCCCACTGACAGTGGAGTTTTGTTTGTAATGTTCCTCTGGTAGGCTCCGCAATCTTTCTGTCGCCACTTCGGGGGTGATGTCACGTTGTGGCATGGCAAGCATTTCGTAACCGACCATAAATTTGCGGATGGTGGACGAGCGTAACAATGGTGGATAAAAATGTGCATGCAGAGTCCATTCGGGATGCGGTCGTCCATCGGCAGGGGCTTGATGGAATCCCATTGAATAAGGGAATGATATCTCGAACAAATTGTCGTATCTAGTCGTGACTTGTTTGAAGACTTCAGACAATGCAGAGATTTCCACTGAGGAGAGTTCCTTCAAAGAAGCGGATGCGCGATGCGCGCTCACAAGCACCTCGAACGGCCACACTGCCCAAAAAGGGACTAGCGCTGTGAAATGGTCATTGGAGAATAAGATGCGATCCTTTTGCTTGTGTTCTTCCTTCACGTAATCCACCAGCATGGGATTGTTGTTCCTGTTTAAATATTCCTTTTGCGTGGCAAGCTCTTTGACAATTTCATTCGGCAGTTGAGACTGTGACCAAAGCTGGCTGTGCGGGTGCGGATTGGAACATCCCATCATTGCGCCTTTGTTTTCAAAGACCTGAACATATTTGATGTAACCCAATTCGGCGAGTTTTGCAGATTCGTCTGTCCAGGTGTTGAGGACGTTTTCAATGGCGGGTAATTCGAGTTCGGGCAATGTCAGGTCGTGGCGGGGGGAGAAACAAACCACCAGACATTGACCCTGCTCGGGAGCAGAAACAAGCAGTGGGTGGGTTGAAGCGAAAGCCTTTTTTTCTGGAGCATCTGGCAGCAGCGCAGCAAAATCGTTTTTGAAGACGTACGTGCCAGCATAATCTGAATTGAAAACGCCGCCAGCACGTTCGTTGCGCGGACAGAGATAGCAGGTGGGATCGTAGGTGGGGAGGGTTTCGGGAGAAAGTTTTTCGACCTGCCCAAGCCAGGGACGTTTGGCGCGGTGCGGCGAGACGAGCACCCATTCGCCAGTGAGGGCGTTATAGCGGCGGTGAGGATTGTTTAACATGGTTATTCCTTCTCAAATATGATTTCGATCCATTCAAGGATTTCGTGGTTTCGGGTTTGTTGGAGCTTGATTTCGATCTGGCTATTTGAACAGGCAGTGTGCGTGATCGTTGCGTGTCCGCTGAAATAATGTTCGATGATGGTTGCGCTGTTATGAAGCGGAGTATGGATGATTGTGCACCCGCCATTCCCAAATGGGACGATGCCGATGCGGATTGATTCTGAAATACCATCATCGGTTAGGGATGTGACTACCAGCGTGACATCGGTGTGAAGGATGTCTTTGTAATGTTTCGGTGCGGGTTTTCCATCGAGATTATGAGTGCGGAGCGCAAGGAGGACGGTCTTGTCGTTTTCGATGCGTTCCCACGAGGGGGAAAAGCCGGCGCGCAAACCACCCTGCCATTTCGCATGGACGGGATAGATTTGGAAAACAACCTGCTTGCGAGCGACGGCGGCAAGTCCATTGAATTTTGCGATGACTTCGTCTGTGGGCAAGCCGCTGCTTTCATCTCCGTCGAAGCAGTGCAGGGAGCCTAGCGTGCCTGAGGCGATGGTGTCGAACCAAATGTCGGACGCGGATTCCCACTCGTAGCCTGAAGAGCTGTAGGTGGGCATGCCGAGTTCGCCGCATAGACTGCTGAATAAGACGCGGCGATTGGTTTCGAGGTCGTAGTCACCGATGCAATAGACGAGGTCATCGGGGCTGTGTAGATCGTAGTATTCGATGAGCAGAGGAGAGAGCCCATAGTACATGATGACGAGGTTTGGGTTTTCTTCTTTCATCGCGCCGACCACAACTTCCAAACCTTTTTGGAGAAGGCGTTCGCCTGCCCAATTCATGTCGGTTGGGGCGGCGACATCGAGCGAGGGAAGTTCGTAGCCAAAGTCAAATTTGATGAGGTCAGGTTTGTAGCGGCGGACAAACTCTTTGGCGCGTTCGCTCAAAACTTTTTGGACGATGGGTTGTGTGACATCGAAGATGCCGTAGCGGGAGGTTTGATGGTCGAGCCAGAGCGGTTTGCCTGCGGGCGTTTGCAGGAGATTGGATTCGTCCAAGCCGAGGGCGGCGGGATTTTGACAGCGCAGGAATGCCGCCCACAAGCCGATGAAATATCCCTGCCCGCGAATGTCATCCAATAAATTTTCAAAATGCGGGAAACGCTCGGCGTCGTGTTTCAGCTCGCCGTATTGACCTTCCCATTTGTCGTCGATCACAAACGTGCGTGCTTTCATGCGGGAGCGTTGAAAGGTATCAAAAATATCTTTGACGATTTCTTCGGTCAACTCCTCGGGCTTCATCGCTTTGGACGACTCAACCCCCCATGTGTTGTATTGCGGCGCGAGCATAACATCTTTTTTCTTGCCCAAAATATTTTTTGGCGCAATGATCTTTTCACGTTGAAGGATTTTGTAATAACTACGGATGGCTTCATGATAATTCTCTCCAAACGCAATCAAAAACGAAAAGCCAAGTTTGTCTGGCTTGTGCTTCCAAATGTCGCTGCGGAGATTCAACACGGGGCTGATGCCAATTTCACGAATCTCCAAACGGAAATCACCTTGCGGCAATTCGGCGAGTCCCCAACATGCCGCACCTGATTGCAGGGCCTTCGCACCGATGGCATTCCATTTGTCCGAGGTGTTGAATGTGCAAAAATAATGCGCAGGCAAACCCCATTGCTGCGTGAGACCAGGTCCGCGCATGGCGCCAGAGCCAAGCACTGTTGTCACCGAAAGCCGCGAATGCAAATCCACCACAGGATTGATGGACGTGCTCATGCACATGCCAGGCACCACTGCATAATGGCTGTACATCGAAGGCTTGTATGTGCCGCCGTCCATTTCGGGAAAGTAGATGATCTGTGCAATGTTACTGTCTAGGGGGGATTCGAACAGAAGTGGTTCGAGGGAGATAAAGTCCATTTGGAAGTACCAACTCACAGTTAAGCGCGATGCGTTTTTTGTTGTCTGGTAGATGATGGAAATATGGTCATTCTTTATCTGATAACTGGTCTGTGAGTCGAGAAACAATTCCGCCCCGATAATAAGCGGACGATGGCGTGCGCGTGAGATGAGTCGCTGCTGCGAGTCATACAAATGGAAAATGTCAGTCCCGGCGTCCCATTCCCAGACGTAGGAGGGGGTGGCAACTTGGATTTTGCGTTGGTATTCGGTGATTTTGACCATTTTTGAAATTGCCTCTTGACAAAGCATATTCGTTCTTGTAAACTAATGTTACCGGTAACATGACCGGTAACATTATACAACCCCCACCTAAAAATGCCAAATTCTCACCCCACTCTCCGCGACGTTGCCCGTTTAGCTGGCGTTTCGCACCAGACCGTTTCGCGCGTGATCAATGGGAGTGAGGATGTTCTTCCCGAAACTCGTGCCAATGTGGAAGCTGCCATCAAGCAATTGGGCTACCGCCCAAATTCGATCGCCCGCTCCATGGCACGCGGACAGACACATACACTGGCTTGCATTTCTCCCAATCTGACAGATTACACCTTTGCCAGTGTCATCGAGGGGGCCGAAACCGAGGCGCGCCAGCATGATTATTTTTTGCTGTCTTCCTCTGCCACTGACCCAAATGCGTTCCATGCCCTGGTGGATGAACTGGTTGGGCATCGGCGCGTGGATGGTTTGATCGTGATCAATCCATATTCTGACGATCGCTTTCAACATATCCCTGAAAAATTCCCGGTGGTCTTTGTAGGCGCTCAATCGCATGAGCAGAAAATTTCATCTGTCTGTCTGGATGATGAAAAAGTCGCATACGAAGCGACCCGCCATTTGATCACGCTTGGTCACACGAACATTGCTCTGGTCACAGGACCCATGGAAGAGGATTGTTCGCTGGATCGCACGGAGGGTTATCGCCGCGCTTTACAGGATGCCGGCATTCCTTTCGATGATTCAAAGATCATTGAAGGTGACTGGTCCGCCACTTCTGGTCAGGACGCCTTACTTTCCTTCGTTGAACAAGGTCGCATCCCTTCTGCGGTGTTTGCGCAAAACGACCGAATGGCCATGGGTGTGTTGCGTGCAGCGCGTGATGTGAATTTGAAAGTACCTGCTCAATTGGCCGTCATTGGCGTGGACGATATGCCTTTGTCCTCCTACTTTGACCCGCCTCTTACAACTATGCGTCAGGACATGCCCCGCATCGGCCAGGAAGCCACCCGCATGCTGCTGGACATTATTCAAAAAAAGAACACCGATCAACGGGTAATGAAATTACCTGCGCAATTGGTTGTGCGTCAATCCACTTCCAAAGGAGGTGATTCATAGACCCAAGTTCCATTTGAAAGAAACGCTATTTTGTAAGCCAATTGCTCTACATATTTCAAGGAGAAGAATAAATGAAGAAAAGTCTTTTGATGAAGGTCATTGGCCTTCTTGTAATCGCATCTTTCGTATTGGCTGCCTGCGGCACTCCTGCTGCCACTGAAGCCCCCGCCGCCACTGAAGCCCCCGCTGCCACCGAAGCGCCTGCAATGACTGAAGCGCCTGCCACCGAGGCCCCCGCCGCAGCAGATGTTGAAATCCGCTGGCGCACCCGCCCTGACAATCAGGAAGAAATTGACGTTTACAGCCAGATCAGCACTGATTTGGATTCCGAACTTGATGGCATTACCCTCACCTACGAACCCGGTGGTTCTGAAGGTGCAAATTATCAAGATCAATTGAAGGCTGAAATCGCTGCTGGCACCGCTCCCGACGTTTTCTGGATCCCCGGAACCGACGTTGCTGATTTCGCGACTCGCGGTTTGATCCTAAACGCTTCCGACCTCGCTGCCGGATCTGATTTCAATGTCGATGACTTTTATGCCGGCCCGATGTTCCACCTGACCTACAACCCCGAGACTGGCGCTTCCGGCGCTGACTCTGGCGCCCTGTGGGGGGTTCCGCGCGATGTGTCCACATTCGCCCTTTACCTTAATATGGACTTGATCAACGAAGCAGGTGCTCCCGATCCTCGTGAACTCGCTGCCAATGGCGAATGGACCTGGGATGCCTTCCTTGATGTTGCGCAGAAGACCCGCGCTCTTGGCTCCGATGTGTACGGTTACGGCGCGAGCGCCTGGTGGGGTCCTTACGGTGTTTGGTTGAATGCTTCCGGCGGCGGTTTCTTCACTGAAGACCGCGCGGCCTGCGCTCTCAACACCGAAGAGTCCCTTTCCGGTCTCGAGTTCCAACGCTCCCTCTATCAGGATTTTGATGTTGCCACTCCTTACGGCGAAGACCCCGAGCCGACCTTCCGCGCTGGCAAGGTCGCCATGTTCCAGAATGGTCGTTGGGCCACACCCGGCGTCCGCACTGTGGACTTTGAATGGGATGTTGTTGAACTTCCGGCTGGTCCCAGCGGAACCGCTGGTAACTGGCTATTCTGGGGCGCATACGTGATCAACGCCAACACCGAGCATCCTGAAGAAGCATGGGCTCTCGCTCAGGCGCTCACCACCGCACAGACCCAGGGCAAGATCTCTGCCCTTGGTGCAAACATCCCCAGCCGCGTGAGCGAGGAAGCGCTCGATGCTTTCCTCACCTTCACGCCTCCCGCCAACAACCAGGCCTTCTTGAACGGCATCGCTGCTGACGCGAACCCGACCGCTGAAGGTCCCTTGTGGGCTGGTTCCTGGCCTGAATATGACAAGATCATGGGTCCGGCCATTCAGGGTGTGTTGACTGGCGCAACCTCTGTTGAAGATTTCGGCGCAACCATCTGCGACGAAGCCAACAAGGTTTTCAACCAGTAATTTGTAAGCTGAACAATGGGGCAGGCAATAGTTCTATGTTGCCTGCCCCTCTTTTTACGGAATAGAAAGAAATCCCCAAACTACAAAGCCATTTGTGATTTCGTGATTTTTTTGTATGAACCATCCGTGCTGGCCCGATCCGTGGAGATGTGAAATATGACCGATCATTCACAAGCAGACCCAAAGACCAACCTTGTATTGCGAATTCATTTTTTCTGGCGAATATTATTTTCCGTGCTCGCAGCCGCTGGTACGGTTTACCTTTGGGTCGGAAAAACTGAATTCGCCCTTTGGCAAAAAATATTGATCACTGTCGCACTGGGATCAGCCTCTGTTTTTAGCGCGATCGGGGCTGTTCAAATCTCGCGCCGCAAACACAGCGGACGGATGATCTCACTTGTTCTGGATTACCTGGCCTTCGTGTCCTGTGCGGTCCTCGTGCTGAATACAGGTGAAATCTTCATCGGCATCGATGCCTTCGGCGAAACATTCCCGAAGGGTATCCCCTATCTGGGGATTACCGTCGTCGGCTACTTTCTGAGCATCCTGGATGAGTATCTGCCACAGAAAAAGCAGACATCTGAAAACAGTTTGAAAGTGGTCGGGCGCTGGGTGATGCTGGCAGGTTTCGTGGTCTTCCTGCTGCAAGTGGATGTGATCCAGGGGTTCTTTTATTTTCTCGGCAGGCTGAACCAACCGATGGGAATCGTTTCTGTGGTTGGCTCGGTTATTTTCGGCGCATCCATCTGGTCCATGATGCGCGATAACGTATCTCAGGCTCTCCACGCAAAAACCGACCATGAACAGGTCATCAACGGGTGGCTTTTTCTTTCCCCAAATCTACTGGGCTTTCTGATCTTCTTTGCCGGCCCGCTCATCCTTTCGTTCTATTTCTCCTTTACAGATTCGGACGCGTTCAATACCCCGAACTGGATCGGTTTTGAAAATTACGCGAAGATCCTCAATGTCCGTTTTGCGTGGCTGTCCACTCCCGATCAATTCGCGCGTGAAGTGGTGGACATCAAAGTCTATGATGAAGTCGGCCGCTTTTTGATCGGAGATGGCGGGATTTTATTTGCTGCCGAGGATAAATTCTTCTGGCTCGCGCTACGCAACACCCTGGTCTTTGTGCTGTTCGCTGTTCCTTTGAGCGTCATCCCCGCCCTTGTTTTGTCGAACATCCTGAACAGCAAGCTCCCGGGAATGAAATTCTACCGTGCCATCTTCTTCATGCCGAGCATTGCCGCAGTCGTGGGAATTTCCCTTGTCTGGCAGTGGTTGTATAACGCCACGGTGGGGTACATCAATTATTTCATCACGGTTGGGATCGAGTTTTGGAACAACCTCTTCAATCTCGCTGTCGTTGACCCGAAGATCCAATGGGTCTCAGACGAAAAGACGGCTCTACTCTCCATTATTATCATTGCCGCCTGGCAGACCATGGGATTCAACACCGTGCTCTTTCTGGCGGGTTTGCAAAACATCCCAGGTGAATTGTACGAAGCCGCCACCGTGGATGGCGCAGGGGCATGGGACAAATTTTGGAGCATCACCCTCCCCATGCTCGCCCCAACGACATTTTATGTTGTATCCACCACCACCATCCAGGCCATGCAGGTCTTTGAACAGGTCTTCATTTTGATGAACCCCGCCGAGGGACCGAACAACTCCACCATCACATTGGTGCTTTATTTATATCGCAGCGGTTTTCAGAATTTCCAACAGGGATACGCTTCTGCGATCGCGTGGGTTTTGTTTATCGTAATCTTTGGCATTACCTTGGTGCAATTCCAACGCCAGCGACAGTCGAGCATTTACGAAAGCTAAACAGGAGCAGATATGAAAGTTCAATCCTATCGTTTTCTTCAGTTCCTGAATAAATTTTTTGTCTACTTTGTCCTGACCGCTTTCGCATTGGTGATGATCTTCCCATTCGCCTACATGCTCGCAACATCCTTCAAAATTCCAGCGGATACCTTCCGTTATCCGCCGCGCATGCTGCCCCGCAATCCTGAAACGATCATGGTGGACGGCTACGACGAACCGCTTCCGCTTTACTTTGTGGAGGTGGACGGCGTGCAAAAGGAGTACGCGCTCACCCAAAGTAACATCAAAGTTGGGACATACGCCCCGGCGAATGATCTCACGGCCATGGTTGAGCGCTATCTCACCGAGGTGAAACCAACCGGCGGAGCGACCAACCAGCAAAAAGTGGAAGTGAACGGAGAGTTGGAAAAGCTCTTTGATGTCGAAGTGGACGGGCAGATCATCCCTATGATCCTGGTCAGCCAGACAACGGTGGGCGAATTCGTGGATCCGCAAAATCCTGAAAACAAGGTCTTTCAAAACGTGCGCCTGAGCGAACCTGTGGAAACCCTTGGCGGGCATCCTGAGAACTACACCGAAGTTGTGGAATTGAACAACATGGCTCGCGCACTTTCCAACACTGCGCTGGTGACGATCCTCGTGGTCGTGGGGCAATTGCTCACCTCGGTTGTCGGGGGATATGCGTTTGCCCGTTTGAAATTTCCCGGGCGTGACACGGTCTTTGTCTTTTACCTTGGCACGATCATGATCCCCTTTGTCATGCTCATTGTGCCGCTCTATCAACTCATGGTGCTCATCGGCTGGACCGATCGTCTTGCCGCCCTCATCATCCCGTGGATATTTACCGCCTATGGCACTTTCCTCATGCGCCAGCATTTCATCACCTTCCCCAAGGAAATCGAAGAAGCGGCATTGCTGGACGGCGCATCACGACTACAGATACTGAGGCAAATTCTCATCCCTGCCAGCGTGCCCGCCCTGGCCACACAAGCCACGTTCACGTTCCTGTATGCGTGGAATTCCTTCTTCTGGCCGCTGGTGATCATCAATGTGGGTAACGAGAAGAACCATGTGCTTACCCTCGCGCTCAATGTGTTGCGTGGGCGTGCATCTGATACGCCGAACTTGATCCTGGCCGGCGCGGCCATCGCCATTGTCCCGCCATTGATCGTCTTCATCCTTGGACAACGCTTTTTTGTAGAGAGCGTGGCCAGCAGCGGCGTCAAAGGATAGTAAAATCCAGGCTCACAAAGCCTGCCCATTTGGATAATAGACCGTGGACGAAGGACAATAGACCGTAGTCTGCTGCCCATCGCCCACGGTCATCTCATGTAATCAATTTATTTTCAAGGAGAACGTGCATCATGCTACAGAAAAAGGATGGCCGATACGAGGTATACGGCAACCCCATCACAGAACGCCAGACCCGCGCAGCAGATCAATGGAAGGCCATGCTGGCGAAGAAATTCAATTACGACCCCAATGAGAAATTCAACCTCAGCGTTGAAGACCATCCTTACGGCTCGGAAATTTTCGGACTGAAGAACATCGTCCGTGACGGGAACGGAAAGCCGCTCGATAAAACCAACGGGGTGATTGTGAGCACCATCCGCATGGGGTTTGGTCATTACCGCATCGCCATGGCGGGCGTCTCTGCAGCGAAGGCAATGGGCTTCACCCCCTACTGGCTCGACCTGCTTGGCATCCCGGGTATCAGTACAGACGTGATCAACTGGTGCAATACCAATTACAGCAAATATTCGCGCATTTCGCAGCGTTATCCATGGTTCGATAGATATGTGTGGGAATCTCTCACCACCGGCGAACCAACCCTGCCCGGGTTGGACGCGCTCTTCAACTACATGACCAGCACCTGGCCGTGGCGCTTCCTGAAGACCGAAGTAAAAGATTACAAGATGAGCGAGTTGTTCGATAACCTATACGGCGCGCTTCCTTCGGACATGCCCACACTCACCTCCCACATGTGGACAGCGATGGGCGCGGTCGCAGGCGGCATGACCAATGTGGTGGACATGATGTTCGATAACTGGCCGATGGCCTTCCAGCTTACAGAAGGCGCCAAACACGCCGTTCAATCCCCGTCGGGATATTATGGCTTCCGTGCCATGCGCGGATTTGACGACAGGGGCAAGATCCTCAAGCCCGTCCCGCAGGACGCGCTCTTCTTCACCGGTCACCATGTGGACCATGAGCTCGTGGAGAACATCGAGGTCGATTGCGCCGACCGCGTCAGCCGCATGAATGCAAAAGAACCCCGCCGTTTCCTCGTCACCATGGGCGGTGCAGGGGCGCAGCGGGAACTGTTCAAAGCGATCATTGAACACGCGATTCCGATGATCGAAAAGGACCAGATCGCGCTCTTCATCAACCTTGGCGACCACAAAGACAATTGGGTCTGGCTGCAGGAACAACTTGCCCAACACAAAGACCTGATCAACACCCATTTCACCTGGGACGATACAAAAAAATTCACCGATGGCATCCGCAAGAATCCCGCACATGGACTGCACATCTTCCTGCACGATAACACCTTCCACGCGGTTTATGCCACCAACTACCTCATGCGTGTAATGGATGTGATGATCACCAAACCGAGCGAGCTGGCCTTCTATCCCGTTCCCAAGATCTTTAATGCTCGTGTCGGCGGACATGAAATGTGGGGCGCGATCCGCGGCGCCGAGATCGGCGATAGCACCGTTGAGACCCGCACCATCCCGCAAACCTTGCAGGCCATTGATCTGCTCACCGAAGCGGACGATCTGCTTGCCATGTTCTGTGATTGTATTGTCAAGAACAAGAGCATCGGAATTTACGATGGCGCTTACAAGAGCGTTGAACTTGCCACCGGCAAAAAATTTACAAGATAAAAAAGAAAGAAGGTGGAAGTCTCCCGGACTTCCACCTTCTTTCTTTTTAACGACTCGCACCGTAAAGTGTGGCGATCAGGCTGGCTTTAGAAAGCTTTTTTTTGATTCCAGCGGAAGAATGACTAATCCATATTATGTAGTTGTTATGAGACAATTTTTGCCCTGCCACGTCGTTTTAGCACCCGGATATGATCATCGATGAGCTGGAATTCCTGGATGGCAGCCTGTTTTTGGATTTTGGATTGGAAAGAGGGAAACTAAGCGGGAAAAGAGTGCAGGAGATTGTATGATTTTGCCGGGTATCACCGAACTATTGCCTCGAACGAAATTTTGGGGGCAACTTCGGTAGGGGCACTCTTCTGATTTGGAATAACCGCTTGCATACCTTGGCGGTAAAACACAATGTCCGGGTGCAAGGAATTCCATGGATTTTGGACGAAATAGTCGCGAAGAATAAGCTAAAGCCTGTGGAAGCGCATCGGGCGCTTGCGAAGATGCGGGAGCACGGGAGCCGACTGCCGTTGGGGGAATGCTAGTCTAGGTTGAGGATGTGAGGTCGATAGGTTTATACTCTCTCATTCTGAATGTTTTTTTCCTGCTAATATTTGAAAATTCTTCATTTATTGAAAAAGTCTTTGGTTACTTCTCTTTACACGCGAAGGGGTATTGCTCAACAGGAAAAGTACCATTATGTCGATGACATTCGTCATTAACAAATTCGCCTTCCTCCTCTATACTTGGAAAGCAATCAGTCTCGCGGGCGTACCATCCCATAAGGCTTGAGCATGGGGACAAAAGGGGTTTTGTTGGTTTCATTCGCCTGCGCATCATTGTGCAGGCGAATCTTGTTTTAAGGCAAAACAAGTACCTGGTAGTTGTTGCAATACTTGCAACATGCCTCTCGTAAAGTGGACACAAATCTACTATACGGAGGCAGAAATGGCTCGAAAAACTGATGAAAAGAAGTTGGAAGAGATTTATGAAAAGGTGGAAGAAAACCCGGGCAAAAAAGCTGGATTTATTGCAAGGCTTTTGGGTTTGAACCGCTCGGAGGTAATACGTTCGCTTCCGGCGTTGGACGATAAAGGATTGTACATTTATGAAGATGATAATGGGGGCTTGTATCCCCACACAAAGAATCAATCGCAAAGTTCATGAAAAAATGTTGCAGAATTTTATGCCATTTCGTGCTATTTTTTAAATAACCTCATTCTGTTGCGGAGTTTGCCATGTCTCGTGCTGAAAACAAAACTGAACGACTTTTGCAGATGGAAGCCTTGCTGCTATCCAACCCACAGGGCTTGACACAGGCGGAGATCGCGCGCCGATTGGGCGTGGATCGTTCCGTCATCAATCGCAACCTATACGATTTCCAAAAGATATATCCCACCATCGAACATGAGGACGGGCGAATTAGCCTTGACCGTTCTGCATACCTTGTGAAAGTGGCTTTTACTTTACACGAAGCAACGGCGGTACATCTGGCTTCCCGTTTGCTTGCCACCCGGATGGACAGGCAGAATCCGCACGCGGCATCTGCCCTGCGGAAACTTGGCATCGCGCTGGAAAAACTTGCGCCACGCATCAGCAATCATATCAAGCAGTCCGCCGATGTAATGGATGACGCGAACCAATGGCAGGATCCCGTCTATTTACAAGCGCTTGAAAAATTGACAATGGCGTGGGCAGAACAGCGTAAGGTGAGAGTCTGGCATAGAAGCGACAAAGCTGGCAAGGTTTTTGAATACCTACTCTGCCCGTATTTTATCGAACCTTATGCAGTTGGACAAACCACCCATGTCATTTCGTATGATGAAGCTACGGGCAAAATGCGGACATTGAAGATCGAACGCATCGAGCGCGTGGAGTTGACCCAAGTCCGTTACGAAATCCCCGCCGACTTTGATCCGCGCGACCTGTTGTCGGACGCATGGGGAATTTGGTACACCGAAGATGAGCCAGTGGAAGTCGCGCTGAAATTCCATCGCAACGTAGCCCAACGACTAAAGGAAACCCGCTGGCATCGTTCCGAAGAAGAGATTGAACTGGAAGACGGCTCGATTATATGGAAGGCGAAAGTTGCAGAGCCATTGGAGATGATCCCGTGGATTCGCGCTTGGGGGGCAGATTGTGAGGTTTTGAAGCCTGAAAAATTACGCGAAACAATGATGGGCGAAACAAGGGCAATGGCGGAAAGATATGGATGGCATATCAGTTTAGCGCCTGCTGGAAAAGCATCTACGCTCGATGATTTTTTTGGAGATAAGTAATGGCTCTTTATCCTTATCAGCAACGAGTGAAAGAATTAATCCAAGCTGGCAAATCCGTAATCCTTCAAGCGCCGACAGGAGCAGGAAAGACACGCGCTGCGCTTTCACCGTTTATTGAAAATTTCTTTGACCATGCGGATGGGTCAACTCCTCGCAAATGCATATATTCTGTTCCAATGCGAGTACTTGCAAACCAATTTGAAGAAGAACAATACGGATTAGCAGACAAGTATCGGCGTATTCATGGCAAAAACATCAACGTTAAAATTCAAACAGGTGAAAGACCTGAGGACAGAGAATTTTCTGGCGACTTGATTTTCTGCACAATTGACCAGTTCTTAAGCAGCTACCTGACCATGCCCTATGGTTTGCCTCGTAGATTGGCAAATATTAACGCTGGCGCATTTGTTGGTTCATACCTTGTTTTTGACGAGTTTCATTTGCTCGATCCCGATTCAACTTTACCATCAACTTTGTATGCAGCAAAGCAGTTGAGCCATATTGCGCCTGTACTGTTGATGACCGCTACATTTAGCCAGTCAGTATTGAATGCACTCAAAGACGAACTTCATAATGCAGAAGTTGTTTTGGTTGACCCGGAAGAAGCAATCTCAATCGAAACTTTGTTTGGAGAAAAAGAGGCTCGCAGGCGTGTTTGGCAAGTTGCAGAAGTGCAACTATCCGCAAAAGCAATTCTGGAAAAGCACAATAAGCGCAGTCTGGCTATTTGCAATACTGTTCGGAGGGCGCAAGACCTTTATCGTGAGTTAAAAGACGCGATCAAAGACAGAGATATCGAAGTAATTTTATTGCATAGCCGCTTTTTGCAGGAAGACCGTCAGCAGGCTGAAAAACGAATTAAGACTTTATTTGGGCGTAGCAACCGTGTTGGAAGCATAATTGCAATTGCGACCCAAACCATCGAAGTAGGCGTTGACATTACGTCAGAGATCTTACACACGGAGCTTGCGCCAGCCAGTGCATTGATTCAGCGCGCGGGACGTTGTGCGCGATATGCAGGCGAACAAGGCAACGTAATTGTATATCCCGTTGAAAAATTCTCGCCCTATGGTACTGATGGTGAAACTTCGGCATGGGGCAAGGAAATGATGATTGCCTTTGAATGGTTGAAAACACATAACGGCGAAGTCTTTGACTTTGGCAAAGAACAGGAGTTTGTAAATGTAGTTGCTACACCCAGAGATGAAAAAATTTTGTTGTCGTTATCAGCGGGAGCGCCAAAACATGCTGAGGCAATTCGTAATGTTTTAATTGGCGCTGATATTGCAAATGCAATTCGCCTTTTGGTAAGAGACGCAGATAGCAGACGCGTTTTGATACACCCCAACCCTGATGAATTAATACTCGATCCATATCTCGCAAAGGGATTTAATTTACCAACGACAACACTGTTTGGTATGCTCACAGAATGGCTTGGGCGAGATGTTGATGTTGATTGGCGAGTAAAGCGTTTGATTGAAAGCAAAAACGACGAAGAAGAAAGCAATCGTACCGAATATGGCTGGGAAAGATTGTCTGAAACCAGTCAATTACGTGCTGCGCAGATTATCGTGGTCAACTCTGAATTGGCAGGTTATCTCAAAGATGTGGGCTTTGTTTCTGAAACAGGAAATACAGGTTTTGTTTCAAGCATACCTGGTATGGTATCTAAAAAAGGATACGAGGACTTTTCTTATCGAAAAGAGTCTTACGAAGATCACATACAGCGAGTTTTGGAGGCGCTTCAAGAAGTATCCTTGAAAGAACTGACTTACGCGGCAAAAGCATTGGAACAGGCGGCGGGATGGTCGGAAGGCTGCGTTATGCGGGCAGTTTGGTTTGCTTGCTTATTCCATGATGTTGGCAAGTTAAGTGTGGGCTGGCAGGATTGGGCGCGCGCCTATCAAAAAGAAATAGGGATGCCTGTCGATCAAAATTTTTCTGCTGGTCATACGGAATATGATAGAAAGAACCCTACTCATACCAGCGCAGAAAAGATGATAAGTAAACGTTATAAAAAGCCAAACCACGCAGGTGAAAGCGCATTAGCGACCGCCAAAGTGGTTGCCAAAGCATTTGCCCCAAATGAAGCAGGATTGGCAAAGGCGGTCCTCACAGCGATCACACGCCATCACACGCCTTTTGCAAGCGAGTGCAAGACTTACTTATTGGAAGAACATGCAAAGAACCACATTTACGCTACACTTGGTTTTATGCCTAAAGAAATTCAAGAAGCAGTTAATTTGGAATTGTTACGAGGTAATGAATCAAATACCCAAAATTCTTTTTCAACCCTGATGATTGCTCCTGACGATGCATACGGCTGGATGGCGTATATTTTATTGGTGCGTGCACTCCGTCGTTCGGATCAGGCAGGAACAGCAAAAGGATCTAAATAGGAGGCTTCTTTGTATCAATCAACATATTTCATTGAAAAATCCACAAATACCTTTGCCGACAATTTGGCGGCATTTGGCTTGGCATTCGTTCTTAATACGATTGCCGATGGTCGCGCAAAAATTCGCATGGAAGACAGGGGCTATGCGTTTGCAGTTGTTAGCGACCCACCGATCCAGCAGGAATGGGTCGAGAAACGAAAATTCTTTACTGGCGCGCCTTTGCTGATAACTGTTGATACTGCTGCTACAAAAAAACAGGAGAAAATCGTAAAAGCCATCAAGGGTACAAAGTTGGATTTGGAAAAGCTCCCTCAAGCCAATGGCAATGTCATTGTTGACTATCAAACCGAAAAGCAAAACAGGGCAGATTTTTTTGTATGGAAAGGCGGACTTTCTGGTGACGAAGAGAAAAAGTGGCGTAATGGAGAAATCTACCCTCCTATATCACCCCATCAAAATTGGGAAATTTTTCGGGCGATGAATCCGGGCGCGCTGCAAAGTTACAACGGACCTCTTGGCATTTGGTGGCAGGCGCAAAATGTTTTTCCTGATTTGCTCAAAATCCTGCTTACGATGGTCACCAATATGCCAAATGATATTGAAACTGCAGAAAAGGCTTGGAGTAAGTTATGCAAAGAGAAAGGCTTGGGAAAAACAAAGGATGTTACTGCAAACCAACTTATCAACCCATCGGAAGGAAAAGGTGTCAATAATCCAAAGGCAGAATGGCGCGACCCGAATAATGTAAAAGGATTCTGGCTTCTTGAATGGCTAAAAACGGTTGGACTGTTTAATGGTTCTTATACTCGCGTCATTCGAAACGTGAAAGACCGAAAGACTTACGTATTGTCGCCTTCTAAATTGGGCTGGAGCGAACATCAGGGTGTGATGAAATATTTTCGTCAGGCAATGAGCGTGAGCCAGACTGCCATCAAAATGGATGTCATGGTATCCCTGCAATACACACTAGCGTTCCTGAAACATTATGAGGAAGCGCGTGTCGAAAATTTGAGTGAGGATATCTTTGGCGATCCGCCCGCTGATTTAGTCAACGGCATGCAAATGGCATATTACAAGAATTTAGGCAATTCGCCTGCCGTCATGAATATGGCTTTTATAAATTTGCCCCGATGGGTTGCGCCGCATAACCCCGAACAATTGGCTGAGTTTCAGGCGTCTTTGGATGAGCATATTTCAATTGTCCGAAATATGGACGAAACGCGCGGGGAGCAATTTTCCTTGTTATCAAAATACCGGGATTTCATTTCAGGAGGCGATCTCGACTCGCTCTTTGAATTTACTAACTCCTACAGCGGCTTTATCGTAAGCCAGAAGGAACGCAAAAAATATGTCCGTCAATTCTCTATTCCAACCCTGGAGGTGCTTTTTATGAACAACGAAGACAAGAAGTACAGCGACATTATGAAGAACGAAGGCTTTCGTAATATTGCTTATGCCATTCGCCATAGTACGGTTAGTTTGCAGAACGCCAAGAAATTCAGAAAGCCTGCAACCAATATTCGTTATGGCTTGGGGCAGCAATTAGCGCGTAAAGCGGCCTACCCTGACGATTTCCTTGCCGAGTTGGGCGAATTCCTGCATTTATACAATGCGGAAAACGCCCAATTGCGCGAAAAGGATCGCGACCCATTCCGTTCCAACGTTCGCATGGAGGACATGGAGGAAATCGTCAAGTTGGTGGATCGTTTCGGCTCAAAAGTTGTCTGCAATATGCTGGTGGCTTTTGGGTATGCCAGCGAAACGCGCAGGAAGGATAAATCTGAAGGCGTCGAAGAAGAAATTGACGACGCTCAAGTCGAAGAAGAATCCGGCGAAGAAGAATAAACCAAATTAATCTAGGAGATAAAAATGTCTAACGCAATCTATTCCATCGCAATTTCCGCACAGGCGACTTTGGACATGCATTCGCTGAACAATGAAGGCGGCGAGGGCAATCAAATTCAAACCCGCATGGTCAATATCATTGGTGCGGACGGAAAACTGCATAACGTCAATGCGATTTCAGGCGATATGTTCAAGCACATTCAGGCTGAACACATGCATCGCTTGGCAGTTGCCGCCAATCTGCCACTTTCAGAAGGCGCGCGCGCTTTCAATGCCAATCGCGTTAACTACGATATCGAAGTGGAAAATGCCCTCTTCAAGGCTTTGGAAAAGGCAAAAGGCGACCCTGGCGAATTGGATGTCATTCTTAAGCAATGCGCCGTAACCGACATGGAAGGTATTCTTGTCACGGCAGGAAAGCGTTCCTTGCCACGCAAGAGCGTGGTTGAGTTTGGCTGGGTTGTGGGCGTTCCTGAATACGTGGATACAGACACTTACTTTCACGTCAAATATGTTTCCGATAGCGCCTCTGCCCGCGCCAAAGCGGATGAATCAGATGAAGCGCGTTCTGGCAATACAGGACAAGCGATCGTTCATCGTCCCGCGTCATCCGGTATTTATGCCATCGTTTTGAATCTTGAATCTGCGCGGATTGGCTTCAACGATATTTCACAGTCTTATGCGATTGACGAGAAAGAGCGTGAAAACCGTTTGAAGATATTGCTTGAAAGCGTGCTTTATACCTTCGTCGAACCTGCTGGAGCAATGCGCAGCACCCAAAATCCGCATATCTTGGATTTCAAAGGCGTGATCAGTGTCAGCCATGATGTTGTTCCCGCGCCGTGTATATCCCCCCTCAAACCGGATTTTAGCACGGATGTAAAGCAAATCGCCGAAGCAATCAACAGCCTGCGCCCCAATGCGGTCGAAGTCAAGTCGTTTGCTTCGTTGGGTGAGTTTGCTCAATTAATGGCTGAGTTAACTAAATCTGCCAAACCATTAACAATCGCTATTTCAAGATCATAGGAGGCGTTATGTGGTTAATCGCTGAATATGAAGCGGTTACTTTGTTTTCGCTAAAGCTCAGCATGGCAACTTCTTCCGGCGGGAAGACCTTGCTTGTGCCGACGCCCTATGCACTCAAAATGGCTTTATTGGATTCTGCCTGCCGCACGCTTGGGGTAAAGAAGGCGGAATCCTTTTGGGAAGAAATTCGTGATTTACATGTCGCCGTCCGACCTGCGCCTAAAGTTGTGGTCACAAACTTATTTCAAAGAATTCTAAAGCCTTTCAAGAATCCGCCAAAAGAAGGCACGCCGGATTCTTTTGGACCTTTCCAACGGACAATTGGTTATCGTGAGTACGCCCAATTGGTTGGGTCAATAGCGGTCGCATTTGAGGTAAGAGAATCTTCAAAAGAGATTTTTGTAAATCTATTACTCAATATTAGTTACTTTGGCAAACGCGGCGGATTTATGCAATTGGTGAAAACTCCGCAATTTGTCGAGGAACTTTCGACTCAATTTGTTGACGCGACAACCCAGCAAACGTCTTTTTCAATCTTTGGTACTTTGCAAGTATTGGATGACTGCGCGCCGGAACTGACGTTTGAAAGAGCAAATATCTATAGCGGCAAGAAATTAAAAGATGGAGATCGAATACGCCGGAACGTGATTTTGCCCTATCGTATGACTCGCTCCAGCAAATCCTTTTCGCTTTACGAATATGTCGCAGACTGATCTCACCTTCACCCACCTCCGCTTTCACGCCAGAGCCATATCCACCATAAAACATGGTGGATATCAGGCGGGCGAACGGCTGCGCGATGCGCTGGCACAGGTCATGCTGCGCGCGGTTTGCCCTGAGACAAAACGCGCCGAGAAACCTTCGCCGGAACATGCCGCCGTTTGTCCCGCGTGCTGGCTGCTTGCCGCTGATATAGATCCTGGCGCTGTACGTCGCGCCTATACAATGGCAGGTCCTCAGCCGCCGCTGGATACGCTCGCACCGAACCAGACTTTTCAATTCACCATTACCTTGTTTGGCGAAGGCTTTCGATTCCTGCCCTACTTTGTGCTTGCCGCATCCGCGATGGGTGATACGGGCGTTGGTCCCGGACGTGGAAAATTCGAGATCGTCTCCATTCACGCGGTCAATCCACTGACGGGTGAGTCTCATGCTGTTCTTGCGGAAGGGGAGCGAGTTGTAAAACCAAAAGCCTTGCCGATCTCATGGAACGAAGCGAAAACTGCCGCGCAGAATTATCCAACCGAAGGCGATATCCGCGTCCGTTTTCTTTCCCCCACGCGGTTGATCGATTCAGACTCGCTGGTCAAAGCCCCAGACTTTGGGATTTTCTTCCGCCGCTTGTTGGAACGCGTGGATGAATTGAGCAAGCAGCATAACAGCGGGGAACGGCGTCCGCCCGAAGAAGTGACGGAGTTAAATCAATTCGCCGATCAAGTCAGACTGATCGAAGGGAATACCCAATGGATTAACCTGTGGGGCCCCTCTGGCAGGACGGGCAGAGATACGCCTATGAGCGGCTTTGTCGGTCACGCCGTCTATCGTTCAAAGCATTGGAATAAGTTACTACCTTTTCTTTTGTTGGGTCAAGGCGTGCAAGTTGGCAAGTTAACCGCAAAAGGAAATGGCGTATTTCAAGCGGACTTGAAGGAAAAAAATGGATATTGGGTTTAACGTAAAAGAAAAAAAGGAGTAAACCATGTCTATTGTTCAACATCTTGTCATTGATCAATATGGCGCGTTTCTTGGTAAGCACAGTGAACGGTTAATCGTCACAAAAGGCGATGAGAAACTTGCACAAGCGCCACTCCTACACCTTGAGTCAGTGGTCATTGCCAATCAAGGCGTTAGCCTGAGCGCCGAAGCCGTGCGTGAATGTACCGAGCGCGGCATTCCTATCTTCTTTATCAGTGGCACTGGCACAGCATACGCGAGTCTATACAGCGCGGGGTTGACCGGTACGGTCGCCACGCGCCGCGCGCAACTTCAGGCATTGAATACGCTCAGTGGACTGCAACTGGTCTTATCCTTTTGCATGGGCAAACTACAAAATCAAAGCAACCTACTTAAATACATGGCAAAGTACCGCAAAGAGACCGATCCCGCTTTGTATGAAGAACTCCGCTTATGTTCAGATGAAATTCTCGACTACATGATCGAAATGGAGAAGGTTAAGGACTATCCCGAATTCCAAGAAGGCGCGGTCACAGTCAATGATCTGCGGCAGGAATTGATGGGCATGGAAGGACGTGCGGCGCAGCGTTATTGGAAAGCCGTTAAGCAAACTGTCCCTGAAAAATATAATTTCACAGGACGCACGGGACGCGGCGCGACCGACCCGATCAACTCGGCTTTGAATTATGCATACGGGATTCTCTATGGTCAGGTAGAGCGCAGCTTGGTACTGGCAGGGCTTGATCCTTTCGCAGGTTTCCTGCACGTGGATCGTCCCGGCAAACCCAGCCTAACACTCGACTTTATCGAAGAGTTCCGCCCGGTGGTTGTAGACCGCACCATCTTTGGATTGGCAAATAAAAATGTTGCGTTCGACTTTGATGAACATAACATGCTCACAAAGGAAACGCGCCGCATGTTGGCGGACAAGATCAATGAACGCCTTGACGCCGAATCTGCTTTTGAAGGCAAGCGTCATCCGATCCGCACTATTATTCAAATGCAGGCACGCCATATTGCCACCTTCCTACGCGGTGAACGTCTGACCTACGAACCACTAGCGCTGGCTTGGTAAATGGCAGCCAAAGATCCCAACCTCTTGCTTGTTTACGACATTCCAAACGATCGGGCGCGTACGAAGATCGCGGATGCCTGCCTCGATTATGGTTTGGATCGGGTTCAATTCAGCGCGTTTTTAGGCTGGCTGCTGCCCACGCAGCAAGAAGAACTTTTTCTTAAGGTCAAGAAAATCCTCGGAAAAAAATCCGGCAACATCCAAATGTTCCCCGTTTGCGCGGAAGATTGGAAAAAGTGTAAGCGTATCGAACAAAAGAACGAAAAGGAAGATTTGGAAAACGAGAAAGGAAAATCCAATGAACCAGATCGAAGTTGACGCACCATTTCGCGTCACTGATTTAAAACAATGGATATATTGTCCGCGTGTGCTTTACTATCATTTATGTCTGCCTGAAGTCCGCCCTGTCACGTATAAAATGAAATCTGGCACAGAAGCGGGACAGGCAGAGGAAGGACGCGAAACGCGCCGCAGTTTGAAATCATATGGATTGAAGGAGGGACGCCGCGAGTTTGAAGTCGTGCTACTTTCCTCGACCCTGGGACTGCGCGGCAAGCCTGATATGGTAGTCTGGCTGGATGAATCCCGCGAAGTGATTCCAGTGGATTATAAACTGTCGGATATTTTGGGAGATCACTTCAAATTACAGGTCACGGCATACGGCATGATGCTGGAAGAGGTATCAGGGTACAAGGCGAAACGCGGCTTCTTGTATTCCATTCCAAAGCGCAAAGCCGAAGAGATCAAGATTGACCAGCGCGCGCGTGACAAACTACAGTCAGCATTGTGCGAAATGCACCGAATTCTCCGTTACGAATTAATGCCGGAGCCAGCGCCAAATCGAAATAAATGCATGGCGTGTGAGTTCCGCAGGTTTTGTAACGATGTTATATGACGAGACCTCGCAAATCAGGCATGGTTTTAAGCAAAACATGATTTGCGAAAAAACCAAGGGGAAAGTGTAAAATGAGTATAAAAAATTACAAGTTTGCCTTCACAGGAAGCCTCACAGCCGCTAAAAACCAAAAAACGTTTCTTTACCCGCCTTTTTTTATTCGAAAAAGGACCCTTGCATTACTATTCGATCCATTGTGGATACTGAAACCTGACCAGTTGTACGTTGTGGCAGGCGGGCTGGTTGCTTGCATTACTATTCGATCCATTGTGGATACTGAAACCGGAGCGGATGGGATAACGCAATATGACGAAAGTCGCGCACAACTTGCATTACTATTCGATCCATTGTGGATACTGAAACCGCCTCGATAATGCCGATGACTTCACAGGATGTCGCCTTGCATTACTATTCGATCCATTGTGGATACTGAAACAAAGGGTATGTACTTTATTGAACCGGCAGCCGTGGACTTGCATTACTATTCGATCCATTGTGGATACTGAAACCGGTATATCCACGCTTCCAAAATCGGGCGGGGTGACCTTGCATTACTATTCGATCCATTGTGGATACTGAAACTGCCCGTGTTGCGCTGTTGTCGTCCATTTCACGCGCTTGCATTACTATTCGATCCATTGTGGATACTGAAACTTTTGACCCGCGTTTATATTTTCGGTCAGCATGGCAACTTGCATTACTATTCGATCCATTGTGGATACTGAAACAGATCGTGGGCTGCGCTGTGAGCACGGTGAATGAGGCTTGCATTACTATTCGATCCATTGTGGATACTGAAACTGTCAGGTCGAAGTCAATATATTCGACATTGGAAACTTGCATTACTATTCGATCCATTGTGGATACTGAAACTTTTGGCGGGTGATGGTTCGGTAATCATGCCGACCACATCTTGCATTACTATTCGATCCATTGTGGATACTGAAACAAAGGGTATGTACTTTATTGAACCGGCAGCCGTGGACTTGCATTACTATTCGATCCATTGTGGATACTGAAACTTGCCGCTGCGTGGAATGGCAGCATCCCTTCAAGCCTTGCATTACTATTCGATCCATTGTGGATACTGAAACATTACACCGCCTCCGCCACAGCCATTACATTCGGCGCTTGCATTACTATTCGATCCATTGTGGATACTGAAACTCTCCCGCTCTTCCAATGTTGTCACCGCTTCGGTTGCTTGCATTACTATTCGATCCATTGTGGATACTGAAACCGCAAAGCATCTGGCGGAATGACAAACGGCGTATCAACTTGCATTACTATTCGATCCATTGTGGATACTGAAACTGACAGATGTACGCCTTATCCCGCGCCGCGTGGAAATCTTGCATTACTATTCGATCCATTGTGGATACTGAAACAAAGTATAGACCTTATAAAAGTATTCGTCCGTTTCGCTTGCATTACTATTCGATCCATTGTGGATACTGAAACTGCAACTTTGCCGGGGCTTCTACACCAGACACTTCCCTTGCATTACTATTCGATCCATTGTGGATACTGAAACATCTCCAAGCATACATCTTGGGGCGGATGCTTCGACTTGCATTACTATTCGATCCATTGTGGATACTGAAACTGCGTTGCGGTATTTGAGAAACGAAAAACCGACATTCTTGCATTACTATTCGATCCATTGTGGATACTGAAACACAGCGGATACAAGAACTCGACCCACTGGAAAGAACTTGCATTACTATTCGATCCATTGTGGATACTGAAACACAGAGATTGAAGGTCAGCATTATCAAGGCGATGTGCCTTGCATTACTATTCGATCCATTGTGGATACTGAAACGATCGTGCAGGACAATTGGAGCGGCGGGCGTGCAACTTGCATTACTATTCGATCCATTGTGGATACTGAAACCGTTTTGTTGTGTGTGGATCGCAATGGATCCGTACACCTTGCATTACTATTCGATCCATTGTGGATACTGAAACGCCGATGGTGGAATGACGTTGTGAAATTCAGCGAGAAGCTTGCATTACTATTCGATCCATTGTGGATACTGAAACACATTGACCGGCGTGCCTGTGTTGTCGTAGTTTGCGCTTGCATTACTATTCGATCCATTGTGGATACTGAAACCCGCGCTCGGCCCGTGATGGACGAACCAAGCCGACTTCTTCTTGCATTACTATTCGATCCATTGTGGATACTGAAACTGTTCCTTCAAAATGGCGCGTCCTTCGTCCGGGGTGACTTGCATTACTATTCGATCCATTGTGGATACTGAAACTTACCTAACCATTGCTTATAATCATCTTTACCATGACTTGCATTACTATTCGATCCATTGTGGATACTGAAACGTATTGCGAAAAGACCGAGAGGCTCGGCTGCAGGAACTTGCATTACTATTCGATCCATTGTGGATACTGAAACGAAGTTATCAAGGATGATGAAAAACTATGTCTGAACTTGCATTACTATTCGATCCATTGTGGATACTGAAACAATGGCGTTACCGTGCAATGACTGAGACTTTTGGTGTCTTGCATTACTATTCGATCCATTGTGGATACTGAAACCTGTCTGGTGCATCGTTTCCAATACAGCCGTAATGCTTGCATTACTATTCGATCCATTGTGGATACTGAAACCCCGTTGCCAGCCAATCCGCTTTTGAAACTCATTCACTTGCATTACTATTCGATCCATTGTGGATACTGAAACAGGTTTGACACTCCTCCAGACGAAGACGGAGCTGTCCTTGCATTACTATTCGATCCATTGTGGATACTGAAACGCTTGATCTTGCGAAGGAATAACCATTTCAGATTTTCTTGCATTACTATTCGATCCATTGTGGATACTGAAACAGTGTGGTCCGCCGACCGAAAGCCAACACGCAAGCGCTTGCATTACTATTCGATCCATTGTGGATACTGAAACTTACAATGACGGGACGCTGTGCAAATGGGGCGCAACCTTGCATTACTATTCGATCCATTGTGGATACTGAAACTGGACGAAGCAAAGCGCCGATACATTGAATTAGTAACTTGCATTACTATTCGATCCATTGTGGATACTGAAACATCTTTGGAGGCAGGCAGATCGCCGGCGGATTGGTGACTTGCATTACTATTCGATCCATTGTGGATACTGAAACAAGAAACTGCACTCTCAACAGTTACAGACAATCCATCCTTGCATTACTATTCGATCCATTGTGGATACTGAAACAAACAAGGCTCATCGCTTTTACGCTCATCAGTTTTCGACTTGCATTACTATTCGATCCATTGTGGATACTGAAACAACGGGACTTGGGGCGGATGGCTTCAAACTGAAACCTTGCATTACTATTCGATCCATTGTGGATACTGAAACAGAATGGAATTTCTGTACTGCCTGGATAGTCTCGGTCTTGCATTACTATTCGATCCATTGTGGATACTGAAACATTGCAGCGCCACATACTGCCATTACTCCACATCCCTTGCATTACTATTCGATCCATTGTGGATACTGAAACGAGGAGATGATCCGCCAGAAGCTGAACATGCCGGAACTTGCATTACTATTCGATCCATTGTGGATACTGAAACCGAAGTAAAGTCGTCATTCTTTCAGACAATGGCGGTACTTGCATTACTATTCGATCCATTGTGGATACTGAAACTTCGCATCGTTCGCCGTCATCAGCTTCTCGGCATGGCTTGCATTACTATTCGATCCATTGTGGATACTGAAACAGATGAAAATTTATTTTATGTACAGCGCAATTGGGACTTGCATTACTATTCGATCCATTGTGGATACTGAAACATTGCGAGAGCGGGGCGTGGCCTGCTCGACGGTCTGACTTGCATTACTATTCGATCCATTGTGGATACTGAAACTTATGGATGGGAATTTGTTCGGTTTGTATGCCAACTGCTTGCATTACTATTCGATCCATTGTGGATACTGAAACGCATTCCATTTCGCTGAGTCCTCGCTTGCGACCGACTTGCATTACTATTCGATCCATTGTGGATACTGAAACTTCTATCACGTCGTCCACTTCACGCATTACGCGCAGGCTTGCATTACTATTCGATCCATTGTGGATACTGAAACTTGTGAGCATTACGTTCTCAAGGCAGAGCAGGGCAACTTGCATTACTATTCGATCCATTGTGGATACTGAAACAAGATGCACGCGAGTGCCATTGCCCGCCGTACCTGTACTTGCATTACTATTCGATCCATTGTGGATACTGAAACAAGATGCACGCGAGTGCCATTGCCCGCCGTACCTGTACTTGCATTACTATTCGATCCATTGTGGATACTGAAACTACTCCGCCCGCGCGCGATACAAAAGATTGATGAACTTGCATTACTATTCGATCCATTGTGGATACTGAAACACCCCATCAGGTGACCGATCGCCAGTTCGCGGAAGACTTGCATTACTATTCGATCCATTGTGGATACTGAAACGCCGCCTGCAAAAAGTCCTCTATAATTTGCTCTGCACTTGCATTACTATTCGATCCATTGTGGATACTGAAACACGCTTCATCCTTTCGCCTCCAGTTCTTTGATGTGCTTGCATTACTATTCGATCCATTGTGGATACTGAAACAGCGCTGTACACGGGTGCAGCCGGCGTGTCGGCACTCTTGCATTACTATTCGATCCATTGTGGATACTGAAACTGAGATTGATATAGGCGTAAAGGTTATGTGTAGTGTCCTTGCATTACTATTCGATCCATTGTGGATACTGAAACACGACAACAACAACGCTCTGCAAGAGGGCTTCCGGGCTTGCATTACTATTCGATCCATTGTGGATACTGAAACATTGGAGACCTGATCGGGATGATCGGCAAGCCCGAGCTTGCATTACTATTCGATCCATTGTGGATACTGAAACCGCTTTCCTCGTTCCAGGTCAATTTGCCAAAGTGCAGCTTGCATTACTATTCGATCCATTGTGGATACTGAAACTTTTGTATTTGTTCGCATCCACATCAAAAGCGGGGGACTTGCATTACTATTCGATCCATTGTGGATACTGAAACTGTGTAGTATCCGTTGAACGTGTATGTGTACATCGTGCTTGCATTACTATTCGATCCATTGTGGATACTGAAACTGAAAAACTCGCCGCACGTTTGCAAGGCGAGACAGCCCTTGCATTACTATTCGATCCATTGTGGATACTGAAACCACAGCCTGCGGTACATCGTAAATACTTCCTCGACATCTTGCATTACTATTCGATCCATTGTGGATACTGAAACACTGCGGGTCGGCTTCGATACTGAGCAGGCTTTTGTCTTGCATTACTATTCGATCCATTGTGGATACTGAAACACCGAAACCGTGCAGACTGTGACGGCGTTGGGTAAAGCTTGCATTACTATTCGATCCATTGTGGATACTGAAACATTGCGCCGAGTAAAAGAGTTGCCTTGTTGAATTTCTTGCATTACTATTCGATCCATTGTGGATACTGAAACACACTGAAGATGTGGACGCCCGTGCAGAAGAACAGACTTGCATTACTATTCGATCCATTGTGGATACTGAAACTACGGCGACGATTACGGCATTTACTCGCCAGATACAACTTGCATTACTATTTGATCCATTGTGGATACTGAAACAACCTTCCGCGCCAGCGTCTCGCACGCGTGCCAGAACTTGCATTACTGTTCGATTCATTAAGGGTACTAACGCAATCTGTTCAAAATCCACTCATTGGGAGTATAGTTTAAAAAAGCGAGAAAGATGGTGCACAGGCACCATAGTTAAGGCCGTGCCCCTTAAGTGATGGTAATAGGTAGAAATATAGATTCGAATGAGGTTTGCAGTTCATTGGTTTTAGTTTCTCAAAAAATTATGCGACCAATAATAGTGCACCCCCGTTACGCCACTTTCATTAGTGCATCAAAAGGCGGTTAAAACAAAAAGACCCTGACTTTCAACAAATCAGGGTCTTACTGTCTATATAAACCTATACCTTACCAGGTATTGTTGCAGCCTTTCATGTGATATCACCCTTCCGCTATAACTTTCCCGCCAGG
>Ga0268298_10001370_pt1 | contig 28865 bp, 7 predicted proteins | sample WWTPWeurt_MetaG_FD_194462 | JGI IMG/M metagenome (GOLD analysis project Ga0268298, IMG submission 194462) | Activated sludge microbial communities from WWTP in Nijmegen, Gelderland, Netherland - WWTP Weurt | ecosystem: Engineered > WWTP > Aerobic digester > Activated sludge | place: Netherlands... | reverse complement strand
AAAGGGTATCACTGCCCTCCAGATGGATATCAAGATTGCCGGTATCACCAATGAAATTTTGCAGCGGGCCCTGGCTCAGGCTCGGGTCGCCCGTCTCTCAATTCTGGAAAAAATGCTGGCAGTCATGCCCGCTTACCGCCCAGAACTGAAATCGCATGTCCCGCGTGTGACTGTGGTCAAAATCCCGATCGATAAGATCGGCGCCATCATCGGCCCCGGCGGCAAGAATATCCGCGCCCTGCAGGAACAAACTCAGACCAAGATCGATATCGGCGAAGATGGCTCTGTCTTCATTGCCTCTGCCAACGCTGATGCTGCCCGCAAGGCCAAGGACCTGATCGAAGGGATCACCGAAGTGCCCGTCCTGGGCCGCATCTATACCGGTAAAGTTGTCCGGATCGAGAGCTTCGGCTGCTTTGTTGAAGTGATGCCGAATGTCGATGGCATGGTTCACATTTCACAGCTCGATTCACAGCGGGTTAACCAGATCGAAGATGTTGTCTCCCTGGGCGATGAAATCACCGTCATGGTGACCGGAATTGACCCCGCAGGCAAAATTCGTCTCTCTCGCCAGGCCGTCCTCGAAGGCTGGTCGCTGGAAGAAGCTGTGGCGAATGATCGTCCGATCGGCAGCAAGGGCGGCGGAGATCGCGGTGGACGCGGCGGTGGTGACCGCGGCGGAGATCGTGGTGGTCGCGGCGGCGGAGATCGCGGCGGCAGCCGGCCCTATGGCGGCGGCGGCGGTGGTGACCGCGGCGGAAATCGCGGCGGCGGAGATCGCCGGCGCTAGTTTAGCAAATATAAAAACACCCCCCAGTATGGGGGGTGTTTTTTGTTAAGTCAGCGCCAGATAATCACTGTAACCACCCTGGTAATCATTCAAACTGGCCTGTTCATAGGCCAAAATGCGTTGAACTGTGCGGTCCAGGAAGTAGCGGTCATGCGAAATCACCAACACAGTCCCCACAAAGTCTTCCAAAGCCTGCTCCAGCACCTCGGCCGAGGCTATATCCAGGTTGTTGGTTGGTTCATCCAACAGCAGGAAATTTGCCCCCGAAAGCACCAGCAGGGCGAGCTGAAGCCGGCTGCGCTCTCCGCCCGACAGCTCCCCGATCTGCTGGCTGGCCTGGCGGTAACTGAACAGGTAGCGGGTCAGGAAAGAAACCGCATTGTTTTCACTGAACGGTGCAGTCCGCCGGACCGCATCAATCAAGGTCTGAGAGAAATCCAGGGTCTCATGTTCCTGGGCGTAAAAACCAATTTTTACTGAAGGTCCAAGGATCACCTCGCCCCGGTCGGGTGTTTCCTTGCCCAGGATCATCCTCAGCAAAACCGATTTTCCCGCCCCGTTTGGACCGATCAACCCAACCCGCTCACCGTGCATGACAAGCAGATTGGCCGGTTTTAATATCTGGCGGCTGCCGTAAGCTTTTGCCAGCCCGCGCAGCTCCAAAACCTTATTGGAACCACGCCAGCCACTCAAATCCAGGTCCATCCGTTTACGATCCAGGACAGGTCGTTCGACCTTATCCATCTTATCCAGGCGAATCTGCATCGACTTTGCCCGTTTGGCGAATTTTTCATTGTCATAGATCTTGCCCCACAGGGCCAATCGTTTAATCGCCGCCTGCATCCGGCCGATTTCATGAGCCTGAGCCAGAAAGAGTTCTTCCTGACGTGCCAGACGCTCTTCTTTATCAATCATATAACTGGAATAATCGCCGGAGAATGTCACCAGCTTGCCGTCTTCAATTTCGGCGATCTGCGAAATACTGGCATCCAGCAGGTAGCGGTCATGCGAGATGATTACCACCGCCCCGGCATAATCTCGAATCAATCCTTCCAGATAAACCTTTCCAGGCAAATCCAGATGGTTATCCGGTTCATCCAGAAGCAGGACCGCAGGTCGAACCATCAGCAAACGTGCCAGCCCCACCAGTTTTTTCTGCCCGCCAGACAACAAACCCAACGGCTTTTCCAAATCAGTTGTGGGCAGACCCAGCCCGCAGAGCAGTTGGCGAACCCGGTCAGAGTAGCGGTCGCCTCCCAGGGTTTCGAACTCATCCAGCAAAGTTTGTTGGCGGCTCAAGGCTTTGTCCAACCGCTTTGGGTTCCCATACACCTGCGGGTCGCCCAGGCTGTGTTCTACTGCGCTCAACTCAGCCTGAACCTCGCCAAAGCGCGGGTTGCCCGCCAGAGCCAGCTGCATGGGGGTCTGATCCAGCGGCAGCTCGGGGTGCTGGGGTAAATAGCCGATTGTCACCCCCTTGGATCGGGTGACTGCCCCGCCAGGCTCGGGGGAGTGTTCGCCGGTGATCAACTTGAAAAGTGATGATTTTCCAGCTCCATTCGGCCCAATCAACCCGATTTTCTGGTCATGTTGGATCTCCCAGGATAGGCCCTGAAAAAGGGTGTGGGCACCCAGGACAAGCTTAATGTTGGCTAATTGAATAGCGATCATGATATTAACTCCGGAACATAAAAAAACGCCGCAGGTGATACACCTGCGGCGGAGGAAACAGTAAAAACGAAAAGGGATTCCAGGCTACAGGCGCGTTTCGAGGAGACCCTCGAAAATACCTGACATAACACCCCGCATCAACGGAGCTGTACCAACCTGAAAAGCGTAAATCATAACTATGATTATACCTTATCCAAGAAAAAGTGGCATATTATTTTCCGAGATCGTAACTATACTGCAAGCGGTGGCAAGTTGCGTTTTTTGTGAGGAGTGAAAGTACAAATCTGGTAGTATAGCTTTCTGTAAATAGTCAGTCTTTCAGAAAGGTATTAATTCGTAGCAAAATAGTCAGCTAACGCGTTAAAAAGAAAAAAGATTACAAATCGCCCAGATGTGCATTCTATGCATTTGGAGGATATCCTCAAATAGTGGAAAGGAACAACAGGAGAAATAATAAATGAAACCCCATTTTCGCGCCACAAGAGCCTGTTTGGCGGGTGTTATAGCGAGCGAAAATGGGGGGATTGAGGGGGGTATTGAATTCCCGTTTTGACTCTCCCAGTCTTCACGGGAGCCGAGGCTTTCGCCAGGTGCAACCATCCGCGAAAGCCTCGACTCCCATTGAATTATTCCAGTTTCATCGCCTGTATCCGGGGGGTGGTTGTGGTTTCGATGGCTGGACGACATCGGGCGTGGCGTTGTTGGTTGTTGTCGGGCGGGCGCTGACGATGATTGGCAAGAACACTTGATAGGTGGTGGGAGATGTGAAAGCAGCCACGTTCGAGGCGCTCGTATCCAGCGTGCTGGTCAACAGGACCTGGTTAGGGATGTAACCGTTCAAGGCATTTATGATCCTTTGGTCATTCGTCAGGCGAGCGGTGAAGATGAACGTGATGCTTTCACCCGGCAGCAGGGAGAATTCCGGCCAGGTGATGGTTCGTGTGGCGGTATCGTAACTGGCTCCGCTGAGGGTTTCAGGTGTGAGGGCCACAGAGAGCGTATCGGTGACGACGATGTGTTCGGCGGTGATGTTGGCGGTGTTAGTGATCGTGAAGTTGTAGGTGACAAGGCTGCCATGGGTAACAGTTTTCGCTGGCGTCACCTGCAGGGTGATCGGCATCTGCGATACCTTCTGGGGTACCAGTGCGCCTTCGACCACAAAGCGGCTCAAATCCGATTCGCTCGCGCCCAGGTTGTCGGTCTCGACATGGGCAAAGCTGGTGAGGATCGCCCCGTGCAGGTCTATCCAATCGGTGATCGGCAGCGTGGCCGTGATCACCAGTTGATCGGTCAGGCGGGCGATGATGGTGTGGGTGAGGCTGTCGCCAGCCGCCAGGGTGGTGGCGGGCCAAGTCAGCACGTTATTGGCATACGCCGCGCCATCGGTCTCTATGGGGGTCAACCTCTGGCTCAGGGGGCTGGTGAGGATCACCTCCTGGGCTGTTTCTTGGGCGTTGAGGTTTTTCAGCAGGATGGTGTAAGTAACCAGACCTCCCGCCCGGACATCGCTCTCCGGTTCGACCATTTGCACCACATCCAGCGGTAGCAGTCTGGTAACGGTGAAGCTGCCCACGTTGGCCTGGTTACCGGCGCCATCGGCAGCGTAGAAGCTGACGTGATAGTCGCCGCCCAGAGCCAGGGTCATGGTGTATGTCCAGCCGGCGGCATCGCCGGTGACAACCTCGCCGGTGACATTTGCCAGCGGATCGGTGACCACAGCCCAGATGCTCGCTACGCCATCGCCATCGCTGGCGGTGCCCTGGAAAGCCTGGATGGGGCCGTCTGCGAACGTTTTCGAAATCATCTGTGTAGTGGTGATGACCGGGGCAACATTGTCAACCAACACCGAGAGGTCAAACGGCGTCCTGGTGCGATTGCCGTGTACGTCCACGGCAAAGACCTGCCAGGCGTAGGTCACGCCGTCGCTGCCACTGACATCGGCGCTGGTGGCCCATTGGCCGCTGGTATCCAGCGGGGGAGCCACGGCGGCCAGAGTCAGCGCTGCGTCGTAGAAGGCGCCGGTGTCGCTGGCGGGATCGCGGTCGCACAGGGTCAACGTCCAGGTTCCGCTGGCGTTTTGGCCGTTGAAGGCGGTGAAGCTGTCCATTGGGCGATAGGTGTGTGGGGCATCGTTGGCATCCAGGGCGTGACCGTTCAGGTCATCGGGCAGCAGTTCAAGGGCCATTTCGGTGAAGAGGGCATTGACGTTCTCGGCCAGCACATTATGGCTGAAACTGAACAGGTTCACGGTCGTCCCGGAGGGAGATTGCAGGCGGGCTGACAGGTCGCTGCGGTAGGGATGTTCCAGGCGCAGGCCCAGTTCACTCCCGGCCACGGTGAAGCTATCTGTGATGGTGAAGGTGCGCACCAGGCCCTGAGTGCCTGCGCCACAGGCGTTTACCCCGTCTATGGACACCGGAGAGGCCGGGGCATCGGCGAAGTGGTAGCTGGTGGGCAGGATGCTGAAGGGATCAATCGTCAGGGAGGCATTGACACAGTTCTCACCGTTTTCGTCACAGACTTCGACCGCCTGCGGCATGGTGTTATCAGTGATGATGCCCGTGAGTTGGATGACCGGATCGCTGATGAGCGTGGCTGCCAGCAGCGACCGGCCCCCAAGGGCCAGGCGGTTGGCTGCCAACCCACCGCTAGCCATCTGAGGAGCCTGGGCGTCAATCTGCACCATCCACGGCGGAGACCAGGCACTCTGATGGCCGAAAGCGTCGGTGACGCGGGCGCTCAAGTTGAACTGGGCGCCATTGGCAGGAGGCGTACCGCCGTTCGTAGCGACGATATTCCATGGGCAGTTCCACTGTCCATCTGCGGGGGTATCATCAGTGCAGGTGAAGGTGGTCGTGCCGTTCACCCGGATTTCGATGCCGCTCACAGGCGAGGCATCGCGCACAACACCGGGGATGGTGGCACTAATTGGACCGGATGTCGTGAAGGTAGGCAGGATCGCCACATAGCCTGGCGCGCCGTCATCGGGCGTATGTTCGATGTTGAGCCGTTCCAGCGGCAGGCTGGCGGTATCGCCGTTGATGACGCAGCCGCTCTGACTGTAAGCAGGTTCGATGTCTATGGTGACCTTGCTGACACCATCGGGCTGTACGATGCCGCTGATGACGAACTGGCCCACGCCAGGCGCTACATCCAGCGCCAGCCAGCCGGGGCAGCCATCCTGCCAGGAGATGCCCTGGAAGGCCACGCCTGCCTGGGGGTTCCCCAGATCGCCGTTGCTGTACAGGTAGGCCGTCACGGTGGTGGTGACCGCCAGCGGGTTGGCGTAGAGCAACGTGTAGGCAACGGGTGCGCCGGGCAAAAGCGGCGGGTTTTGGCTGTCCACCAGGCCGTTCAGCAGTCCGGCGTTATCCAACGCGGCCGGCAGCTTGCCGCTGCGGCAGCCGGGGTAGGTGGGATACGCCGGGCAGTAGGTATTGGTCAACCAACTTTGATAGAGATCATCATAGGGGTCGAACAAGCCGTTCCAGGCGTTCGGGTTGACCGACGGTTCGGGCAGGATCAGGCGGATGGCGTCTTTTCCGGCGTTGTAGTCAAAGCCGTCGTTGGCGGCGCTGATGGCAAATTCGAGGTTCGCTTCGGGGGTGAAGCATTCGCCATCCGTCACAGAGATGGTGTAGCGGTCGGTCAGCATCAGGCGATGCGGTTCGTCCGGGCCAGGCGCTCCAGGCACCACGCGGGCGCTGTCGGCGGGGTTGGCGTAGGGCAGTACCGACCAGATGCGGAGTCCGCCACTCGGCCCTTCTTCGGCATCCACGGCGAAGGCCACCAGGCTCAGGTTGGAGGGATTACCTACCAGAGTGCGTGGCGCCACCAGGTCGGTGTAATTACCGGCGGGATCTGTGTCAAAGTTGTAAGCCCCGCCCAGGCCGCCCAGCAGTCCGTCATCTACCCAGTTGATGCCATTCCAGCGCAGCAAATGAGCAGTCTGGCTATCTGTCACCCACAGGGCGTAGTCAGCGCCAAAGCTATCAATGGTGAGATCGGGGTTTTCGCGCACTGGCAGGAGCAGGACGGTGCTTTGCGAGGTGCTGGCGTATGGGTTGTATGCTCCCAGGCTGCCCTGGCCGGGGACCGTATCCAGATAGATGAACAGGTCGCCGTCGGTATCCCAGTTAGCGCCCGTCCACAGGAAGTGGAAGCGCTCGGTGTCCCAGGTAAGGTGCAGCGATTGGGAGGTATCGAGGGCGGCGCCATCCATGCCCATGTCGGCGATGCGTTCATCCACGCCCAGCAGCGTGCAGGTGTTGCTCTGCCAGTAGCGGTAGGGGGTGGGCGTGATACCATCTCCAAGTGCCGAAGATGCTTCTCCAGGCAAGTCGAGGTAGGAGGGGGAAAATGTGAGCGGGCCGGTGTTGCCCTGGCTATCTTTGGCAACCACGAGGTCGGGCATGCCGGGCAGGTCGTGGTAGTATGGGCCAAAGGTGCGCTGGACGGTGTTGCCCCGCCAATCCCTGGCAACGACGTGGAAGAAGTAAGCCTTGCCGCCATCGGCCACGTTAAGCGTAAAGGTTTGGTTGATGCTGTTCAGGGCACCGGGGTTTGCAGACTTGGTCAGGTCGGCCAGCGTGATGTTACTGCTTTGGGTCCAGCCGTACCACATCGTTACGCTGCTGGCGTTGGGTATCGCAGGAATCTCCACAGTTGTAGCCAGCGGGCTGACCGAATAGGTATGGCGGGTGATCATCGGCTGGCCTTCCGCCCAGATGGTGATCTCGCCCAGGTCTGGCGGGCGCAGGTCGATGGACACCGGGAATGTGTGTAAGGATGGGATCAGCGAGGTATCGTAGACGGTCAGCGACAGGAAGGCTATTGTGGAGTCGGGCAAGTTGGCGGGGTCTTTAGGCCACCAGGTGGCATTCCAGGTCACCTGGCTGTAGACCGGCTGGCGGTTCTGATAACCTACTGGGGTTGCATGAGGGTCGAGATTGAACGCCAGCGGCAGCTCCTCGCCGCCCAGACTGAGCGTGGCAGTGCCACTGACGATGCCGGTGACGTCGCTGATTATACCGCTGAAGGTCAGGCCGCTGCCGGGGGCGTAAACGCTGGTGGTGTAGAACATGGTTGGCAGGGTCGTGTCGGGCCTTGTGGTATCCACGAAGAGGGTGGCGGTGATCGTCGCCGTGCCGCTGATTTCATCACTGGCGACGGCGCTCAGCTCGTAGACGCCCTCTTTCAGAGGCGTCCAGAGAGTACTGAAGTTCTCTTCAGTGACGGTTCCCGCGGGGTGGGTTTCAGTGAGGATTTCTGTGCCAGTCACGTCTACTGTCAGGCCGATCAGGAAGAGGGGTGGGTCCACATAACCGGTAAGCATTACCGGTGAACCGGTGTTGCGGATCACCTCGGGCAGACCGGTGAAGTAGAAAAGCCCTGGCCCGATAGGGCATGCTGAACCACCATCGCTAATCGTCCAGCCATCGGGTGAAACCATGTGCATCCGCGCTACGGTGCCAGTGCAGTATTGACTGTTCCCGCCGCCGAACGGCACATTGGGCTGGAGCACCTGCGCATCCCAGCCTTTGAGCAGCGCATCATAGTTGGCAGTCGAAAGCGTTACGAAATCAAACATACCTGTCGCGTCGGTCAATGCAGCAACATTCCAGGTGCCGATGGGCTGGTTGAAAGCGCTGGCGCCGGCGAACATCATGTTCATATTGGTCACACTGCTGGTGTTCCAGGCGCCGATGGGATGGTTGAAGGCGCTGGCGCCGACGAACATCCCGTTCATATTGGTCACGCTGCCGGTGTTCCAGACGCCGATGGACTGGTTGAAGGCGCTGGCGCCGAAGAACATGTCGCTCATATCGGTCACGCTGCCGGTGTTCCAGGCGCCGATGGGCTGGTTGAAAGCGCTGGCGCTGTAGAACATTTTGCTCATATTGGTCACACCGCTGGTGTTCCAGGTGTCGATGGGCTGGTTGAAGGCGCTGGCGCCGTAGAACATCCCGTTCATATCGGTCACACTGCTGGTGTTCCAGGCGCCGATGGGCTGGTTGAAAGCGGTGGCGCCGGCGAACATCCCGCTCATATTGGTCACACCGCTGGTGTTCCAGGTGTCGATGGGCTGGTTGAAGGCGCTGGCGTAGGCGAACATGTTGTTCATATCGGTCACGCTGCCGGTGTTCCAGGCGCCGATGTTGCCGTTGAAGGCGCTGGCGAAGACGAACATGTAGCTCATATCCGTCACGCTGCTGGTGTTCCAGGCGCCGATGTTGCCGTTGAAGGCGCTGGCACCCTGGAACATTTGGCTCATATCCGTCACGCCGGAAAGGTCGGGCGCATCTGTAGCGCTCATGGTCATGTTCAAACACTGTGCAAACGCGCGCCCCATGGATGTCCATTTTCCGGTGCCCCATTGTGCGATGCTTAGCAGTTTTTCAGCATTACTGGTATCATCTTCTACATAAAAGTAAATCCTGGGGAAGCCGGTCTTCAAGCCGGTGTTGTCTTTGATGCGGATGGTGTACGTGCCTGCGCCGGTATTCAAGCCGGTTGGTCCATAATCACAGGTGTAACTCTCGGTCCATGCGGTGGCTTCATTCGTGCCATCGTTGTTGCAGTCCACGTTGTAGTTGTAAGTCTCTCCTTGAAAGGTGGGGATGGTGAACTGCGTGCTGCTGGACGTTCCCGGGTTGTCGGTCTTGACCGTGATGACAAAGTCACCGCTGGTAGCCGCATAGGATGAAGGAAACTTCACCACGAAGGCGTCTGTATTATCGATATACGCCCTTACTGGAGATCCCCAGTTAGCGCTGCTTTCTCCTGACATGATGATATCAGTGCCACTCAAAGCAATGCTGTAGCCATAATCATCTCCAGGGCCCCCCATGAAGGTGTGCAAGAGTAATGCCCCGGCGGGATTCAATTTTCCCGCAAAAGCATCCTTACCGAGGGCATATGCCCGCGCTGGCTCAGATGTGCCCTGCCAGCCGCCCCCGTAGGCAATGCCGGCTACATAGAGGTTGCCGGTCCCATCCATTGTAATGTGCTGGGCATATTCATAGGAATATCCGCCCAAGAAAGTATTCCAGAGCAAGTTCCCGCCCGAATCCAGTTTGCCTACAAAGCCATCGCCGTTGCCGTAATTTGTGCGTAGTGGCGCCCCCCATTCCAGCGTGCTGGTACCTGCCACATAGATGTTGTTACTCCCATCCAGGATGAGGTCGTAAGCCTGATCATCAAAGAGCGCGCCCAGGAAAGTGTTCCATTGCAAGGCCCCACTGGAATCCAATTTTGCCACAAAGGCATCGCTGTTGGTGTCACCCGCAAATGTGAGCACCGGCGCAGAAGCGCCCTGCCAGGCGGCATTACTGAATCCGGTCACATAGACATTGCCACTACCATCCACTGCGACGCCGCCGACATTCTGGTCGGTTCCAGTCCCGCCCAGGAAGGTGTTCCATTGCAGGGCTCCGCTGGAATTCAGTTTTGCCACATAGGCGTCCATGCCGCCGGAAAAGGCGCGCACTGGTGTGCCCCAGTCGGCAAAGCTGAAACCTGCCACATAGATATTCCCACTCCCATCCAATGCAATGCTGTTGCCCCGGACATCGCTGTTCCCGCCCAGGAAGGTGTTCCACTGCAAGATGCCGCTGGAATTCAGTTTTGCCACAAAGGGGGCAATGGTGCCGCCAAACGCGCTAAGCGGCGAACCCCAAGAGGAGACGCTGAAGCCCGTCACATAGAGATTGCCGTTTGTATCGATCGCGATACTGGAGCCACCGTCATTGTAAATCCCGCCGAGGAAAGTGTTCCAGAGCAGGTTGCCGCTGGCATCCAGTTTCGCCACAAAAGCATCGGCATCACTGCTGTATGGACGGATTGGCGTCCCCCAGGAGCTGTTGGTGATTCCTATCACATAGACATTCCCGTTCGCATCCACCACGGTGTCAAAGCCCTGGTCATAAGCATTCCGACCCAGGAAGGTGTTCCAGGTCACGGCGGGGTCAGGAGGAGGGCAGGCTTTACCTTCATCGGTGATTATCCAGCCGTGGCTGTTGATCATTTGCAGCCGCGCAGCTTCTCCCGCACAGTATCTGCTAAACCCGCCATCGAACGCTACATTAGGCTTGAGCGCCTGCTCAGCCCAACTGGTGAGCAAGGCATCGTAATTCGCGGTGGAAATCGTTGCGCCAGTAAACATATTTGCTGCGTTGGTCAACTCGCTCACGTTCCAACCGCTGAGATTCTGATCGAAAGCGCTGGCACCGCTGAACATGTTGCTCATATCGGTAACACCAGAAAGGTCTGGCGCATCTGTAGCGCTCATGGTCATATTCGAACAACCCCTGAATGCTGAAGCCATGGATGACCATTTGCCAGTACCCCATTGCGCGATGGTTAGCAATTTTTGCTCGTCCCCGCCAGGGTTGAAGTAAATCCTGGGGAAGCCGGTATTCAATCCAGTGTTGTCTTTGATGCGGATGGTGTACGTGCCCACGCCGGTATTCAAGCCGGTTGGTCCATAATCGCAGGTATAATCGCCTGTCTGTGCGATGGCTTCATTCACGCCATCGTTGTTGCAGTCCACATTGTAGTCGTAGATCTCGCCTGGAAAGGTGGGGATGGTGAACTTCATGCTGCTGGACGTTCCCGGGTTGTCGGTCTTGATCGTGATGACAAAGTCATCGCTGGCAGCCGCAGGAGCGAGGGTGAGGCCTGCCGCGCCTGCTGGGTTCCAGCCCGCAAAAGCGTAGCCAGTGGGCGTAAAAGCGTTCGCCGTCAGGTTGGCAGAGACAGAGGCGGTACTGACAGTCAGGGTAGCCTCGGGGGCGGCAACGATGCTCCCCTGCGTAATAGAAGACACCCAGCTAGTAAGCTGCGCCCAGAACGAGGGGGCCGGGTACTGTACAGCCCGGTTCATTTCCGCATTGCTGACAACGATCGGTGCAGCCGGCGCTGGCATATTGAAGTGGATAAGCGTGGTGCTGCCGGTCGTGGCGGTAGTACTGGAAGCGATCACCGAGGTCTCAGCCACCAGCGGAGACACACCGGCCACTTCGCTGCCATCAGCAGGTATCTCACCCACCGTTGACGGCTCGGTATCTCCAGGTTTCGCCTCAGGACCAGCGACGAGGGGCTGCGTGCAGGTGCCGGGGGCACTGCACGAGGCCACATTCCCGGCTCCGTCGCGCGCACTGGCGGTTTCGCTGGCGGCGCGCTGCGGCAGCTTGCAGGTGATTTGAATCTTCGTGAGAGTCAAGACCCCGCTGGCTGCATCCTGGCGATAGGTACGCTGGGTGGTGCCATTGGCGCCGCATGGGGTTGCCAGGCCGGTCTCCGTCAGGAACAGGTCTTCGGCGGTGAAGGTGTAGATAGATTGGTTGCCCCAGGCTCCGCCGGTCTGGTGGGTGAAGGTTACCCGGGGAATCTGGCTGTCTATGGTCTGGTTGATCGAAGCAACCTGGTCGTTGAAGGAAGTATGCCCGGCATTATCTACGGCGCTCAGGTCGAGGCGGTACATGCCTTCCAACCCGGCTGGCACACCCAACATCCACTGGCTGCCATCAACGTTCGCTTGCCGCCAGCGTGCATTGTTAAGATCGGTGATTTCGGCCTGGTTCAGAGGGCGGGGGTAGATGCGCACATCGTCCAGCGCGCCGTTGAAGGCGGTTTTGGCGTTGTCGAACCGGCCAATCCAGATATTATTGCTCGTCTGGCACAATCCGCCGGTGGATGCGACGCTTTGATCCAGCGCCCCGTTGATGTACAGCCGCAGGAAGGCGCCATCGTAGGTGAGGGCCACGTGGCTCCAGGCATTGAGCGGCAAAGCTGTATTGGAGTCGAACATCACATTCGAGGCGCACCCTGCCTTATCCACGTAGGCGCGAACCTGCGTAGAATCGGGGGCGATAAACAGTCCATAGTTGCTCTCCGCCGAATTGTCGGCAGCCTTCGCCAACAGGGGTTGCCAATCCGGCTTTTGCGCGCCGGGTTTCACCCACAGCCCAATCGTAAAGCGATCCAGGCTCAAGGATGGGGTGTGAGGGATGATGACCTGATCGTCCACACCATCGAAGCTAAGGGCATACGGTCCGCTGTTGCCGGCCACAGACTTGTTGGCGGTGTCGGCAGCGCCGCTGCGCAGGGTGGCGGTCTGGTCCCAACCGCCAGCATCGGGTAGGGCCGCGCCGTTGACGGCAAAGCGCTCGTCCAGCAGCAGTGAGAGTACGGCCCGCGGGCCATACCAGAGCGACTGAATTTCTGCACCGCTCAAGGCCCGGTTGAAGATACGCACGTTGTTCATCATGCCGTTGAAGTATGGGTCGGAGCCGGATGACGAGCGGCCCAGCCAGTTGTTGTTCCCGGCAACCTGGGCGGGGTTGATGGTCATGTTCGGGTTGCTGGCCTGCTCCAGGCCATTGACATACATGCGCCCGGTGTTTCCTTGCAGGGTGACAGCTACATGCACCCATTGGTTGGCAGTAATGGAGGCGGCATCCAGAATTTGCTCACTGCCGCCAGCAGGTTTGATAGCAAAACGCAGGGTGTTTGCGCTGCTATTTGGAGTGAGGGCCAGATAGCGATCGACTTCCTGCCCGAAATTGAAGATGCGCTGCCCATTGGCCCCGCCGCGCCAGTAGACCCAGGCCGCAAAGGTGAAATCTTCTGCCTGGGCCACAACACTGGCGGGCAAGCTCAGATAATCATTGCGGCCATCGAAGCTGGCCGCGCCGCCAGCCGGGCTTTCCCCGCCGGATTCAGGGCAGTCGACGCTGCTGCAACTGGCCGGGGCGCTGGCCTGGGCTAGGTTGCGATATGTGGTGTTCTGGATTTGATCGCGGGTTTCATCCAGTGGCAGGTAGAGCGTCTGGTTGGGAATGTAAGTTGAGACATAGGGAGAGATAGCTGCGCCGTTTTCATCGGCCCACAAGGAGGTGAAGGACAGCCAGGGCGACTGCGTCCCGGCCACCTGGGTGGCTGCCAGCACGCGGATTTCGTCGCCGGTGAGCGCCCGGTGGTATACAGCCACCTGATCCATTTGGCCGTTGAAATTGGGATCAAGAAGATTTTGCGATTTGCCCAACCAGGAAAAGTCGGTTTTGATATCTGATGGGTTGGCAAGGATCGTACCGTTGGTTTGCTCTACACCATTGACATACAATTTCCCCGTATCGCCTTGCAGGGTGACAGCTACATGCACCCATTGATTGGCAGGGATGGAGGGGGCATTCAGAATTTCCTCGCTGCTGCCAGCAGGCTGGATGGCAAAACGCAGGGTATTTGCGCCGCTATTGGGGGTGAGGAACAGATATTGAGCAGTTCCCGTCCCAAAGTCGAAGATGTGCTGCCCATTGGCTCCGCCGCCCCAGTAAACCCAGGCCGCGAAGGTGAAATCTTCTGCTTGGGCCACACTGGCGGGCAAGCTCAGATAATCATTGCTGCCATCGAAGTTTATGCTGCGGCCATCGTAGCCCGCGCCGCCGGCGGTCGGGCAGGTGGCGCCGCCGCAGGTGGCAGCGCTGGCATTGCTCCAACTGCTGGAGGCCACCACGTTGGCAAAACTGACTGCGCCAGTGTTTTCCTCAAACGGATACGCATAGCGCACGCCAGATGGGAAAGCGCGCTCGGAAACCCAGCCAGAGAGCATGACGGTCTGGGTAACGAAAGTGGACGAGCCATTTTGCGGCAGGCCGCTGGCAGCTTCGCCCAGGGTCATGCCGGGGGCTGCGCCATCGAGCGCCAGTCTGCGGTTGGGCAGGGTGCCCTGGTTGCCGGCCTGGTCGCTGGCCGAAATTTCGAGGATATAGCTGCCACCCACCTGCGCCTGCAGGAAGGGATATTGCAGCGACCAGTTGTCCCCATTGATCACGGCCGGGTAAGGCGCATCACCGACGATCTCGCCATCCGCGTTGCGCAGAATCACCCACACCTGGCTCACGCCGCTGCCGGTGCTGCTGCCAATGTTGGGGTCAGACACCGTGCCATCGAGCAGCAGGGCCTGGGCATTCTCCTCGCCGGGGTAAACGAGCAGGTTTTGCAGCGAGCCTTGCGCCTGGTTGACAGTGATTGTGGGGCCGGTGACATCCACCAGGATCATGCGCCCGGGGGCGGGGGTTTCGCGGTTGCCCACCGAATCGGTGGCCCGCGTTTGCACCACGTATCTCCCTTCACCGCCCAGGGAGGTGGGTTTGAACCACGGACACCAGGCAGGGCTGGTGGCATCGCCGCTGGCGGCGTCCTGGCAGGGTTCAGCGGCGATCCAGGTGGTGGCGCCACCGTCGCGGCTGACGCCCAATTCCAGGAAAGCCACGGCGCTGGTCGCATCGATCGCTTTGACGCCGAGTTGCTTATCGGCGTTGGGGTAATAGTTGATCGGCAGCGGCAAGGTATCCTCCAGGCTGGAGGTGGGCAGATCGGCGTCTACGAGTATGTCGTAGGTGTTCTTTTCTTCCGTCCAGTTGGCCTGGGTAGTGTAGATGCTTTGGATTTCATAGGTCCTGAGGGCCTGGCCGTAAACGACAATCTCATCCAGCCCGCCGTTGAATGGCGAGCCGCCAATGCTGGCATTACCAATTGCCCAATTGCCGTTGACCTGGTAGTTCGCCTGCAGTTTATCCTGGGCCACCTGTACGCCATTGCGGTAGATGGTGCGTTGGCCCGTGACTGCATTGTAGGTACATGCCCAGTGATTCCATGCGTTATCGGTATAAGCAGCCGGCGTATTCAGACCATTGTCGGAGAGTGAACAAGTGAAGAGATTGTTGCTGCGGAAGCCAATGTTTAAAATGTTGGTGGTGGCATTCCCGATGCTAAACGCTATATTCGATGCGTTGACGCTGTCGCGCCGCGCCCAGAAAGCCACGGTGAATGAGCTAATCAGATTGATGGCCTGACCGGCGTTGACCTGGTCATTAATGCCATCGAACACGGCCGCCTGGCCCACTTTGCCCTTGCGCCCGGCGCCGGGGCAGGTGTTGCCACTGCACGCTGCGCTGGCCCCGCCCACATTGACAAAGCTGGTGGCATTGGCGTTTTCTTCCAGGTGCAGCAACACGCCTGGGACGGCGCTGTACATTGCCTTGACATCCCCGCCATTGTAGGGAATGCGGAAATCATCCAGCAAACCGCTGAAACCGCCGCCCAAAATCACCTGGTATAGCCCGCTATTGCCCCATTGGGATAGACTGTCGGCCTGCTTGAACCCATTGATGTACAGATGGCTGCCCGTTTGATCGAAATTGACCATCAGGTGCACCCACTGGCCAGGCGCATAATTGGTCGATGAACATTTTCCATCGAGACAGAAAGCTTCGCCATTACGGGTGACAGTGCTGATGATACTGGTCCCTTTGATAATATTGAACACCTGCCCGTCGGCATTGGGGTTGACCCAAATCGAAAAACCGGGAGCCGTGGCGGGCAGCATAAGATTGTCGATCTTGATGCTCTGGCCGCTGGTAAAGAGCGCTGCCTGGCCGCTGCGCCCCGGCAGGCCGCTGGTGGGGCAGTGGCCGGGATCGCAGAAGCCGCTCACTTTCGGGTTAGCGATGCTGCCCTCGTTCTTAAAATTGAACAGGTTGGTGTTGAGGCCGGCCCCGGGAGGGTCATCGAGGGTGTAATGGTAAGGCACAGCGCCGGCAGCATACAGGCGCTGCACTTCTTCCTCGCTCAGGCCGCGCCGGTAAATGCGCAGTTCATCCAGGCTGCCTTTGAAGGACAGGGCCGGGTTGTGGATTTCGTAATAATAGCGTACGGTGCCGTCGCCGCTGAGGTCGCCAGAACTATAGCTGCTGTAGTTGCTGCTGTTATAGCCCACTTTATTTGGCGTTCCCAGGTCGAACCACTTATCCGGCGACATATTATCATTAGACGAAAGAGAATCAACTTCCACCACATGCACTCTGGCGCCAGAACCGCAATAGGTATATTTTTTATCTGTGAAGATATCCCCCGCTCCTGGTCCATCGCCGGGCTCCCATTCTCTACTATCGGCGTTGCCATCGTACAACATCTCTGTCCACCAGTAAGTATCCTTCAACTGGAATCTGTACTCGTATTCGGCATCCCAGTCTAATGGGTCTCCTTCCTCCACAGTAAACACGTTTTTTAGCTCGAACTCGGCGCAATAATTATTGTCGCCCACGGCAAAGGTATACAGAGCCATTGGGCGGCTGGCAGGTGATTTGCGAAAGACCTCATTGCCGTTGGTATACAGACGGACTTCCGCCCCGTCAAAAGTGACCGCGACATGGTTCCAGATGCCGGGGGTCAATGCGCTCCGCACCCAGCCGGTATTCCAAGGAGTACTGCCGCTGCCGCCCCAACCGAATTGCAGCTGACCGTCTTTGTTCATCCAAAGATAGAGACCGGCATTCGTGTTCTGCCATTCCCTTGCGACCGGCGGCTGGCCGAAGATCGCCTGCACCCCGCCGACCGAGGGGTCTGGTTTGACCCACACAGCGTAGGAATAACTGGTGCTGTTCATATTGAACGAGGGACTGTTCACTTCCAGCACGGTTTTGCCATCCAACTTCAGGGCCTGGCTGCCGCCAATGCCCTGCTCGAACGCTAGCTCGCCGCCAAGCAGCGTGGCGCTGCGGTTGGAGGTGTAAGCCAGCGGGGCCTGCGGGTTATCGAAGGTGAAGATTGCCTCGTCGAAGGATTCTGCCTGCACCATGGCGTTGATTTGCGTGGCGTTGAGCGCTCGGTGGAAGATATACACTTCATCCAACAAGCCATTAAATAGCGCGTCGTCATACCACCATTGCCCGATACCCAGCCAGGAGCTGTCGCCAAACACGTCATTGGGATCATGAGACATCGCGGTATTGATGGCCGTTTGCTGGCCATTGAGATAGATTTTAGCGGTATCCCCCTCCAGGGTGACGGCCACGTGTACCCAGGTGTTTTCTAACAACTGGCTGGGGGTTGTAAGCTTTTGCTCATTGCCATTGACCCGCATCACAAAGGCCATCTCATTCACACTATCTTTCGGGGTCAGCATCATATAGTTCGATTGATCACGACCGAAATCAAAGAGGCGTTGCCAAGCGCCCCCGCCGCGCCAGAAGACCCAGGTTGCAAAGGTGAAATCATTTGTATTGGCCACGTCTTTCGGCAGGCGCACATAATTTTCCCCGGCCAGGTTCAGGGCGTTGTTCTTCACGCCGCCCTGGAAAGGCGAGGCAGTCGTGCCGCCGGGGACAGTATTGCCTGATGGCGTGTTCTTGTTGTAATCAAGGAGATGCTTATCGAAGGGCAGGTAGACCGCTGCATCACTGGTGTCAAAATTGACCACATCGGTAACACCGGCCAGCGCCAGGTCTTGAATCTCTTGCGGGGTTAAGCCTCTGCCGAAAACAGTCACCTCGTCCAACATGCCATTGAAATAGGGGTCTTCACTGTTTTGCGATTTACCCAACCAGGCATTGCCCGTGGCGATCTGTGATGGATTGGCAAGGATCGTACCGCTGGTTTGCTCTACGCCATTGACATACAATTTCCCTGTATCGCCTTGCAGAGTGACAGCTACATGCACCCATTGGTAGGCAGGGATGGAGGGGGCATCCAAAAACTGCTCGCTGCCGCCAGCAGGTTTGATAACAAAACGCAGGTTTGCGCCGTTATTGGGGGTGAGGAATAGATATTCAGCGGTTCCCTGCCCAAAGTCGAAAATGCGCTGCCAGTTGCCGCCGCCGCGCCAATAGACCCAGGCGGCAAAAGTGAAATCGGTACCGTTGGCCACCGAAGCTGGCACGCTCACGTAATTGCCAGACCCATTCAGATTGATGCCCTGGCCCTTGAACGCGGCTGTGTACGAGGCCTTGTCCATCAGGGTCGCGTTGCGAGCGTTCCCAGAAGTATCGTTCCCATTGTACTCGAACGACCAATGCGCGGCCAGTGCGTCGGTGAACGGGGGGACGAACGGGTTAAAGGCCGCCGGAGGGGGCGGAGCAGGCGGCACGGGCTGCGGCACGGAAATGGCTGCCGCGCCCGCCGTGAGCGATAGGTTGTAAGCGCCCGAAGCCGCGCTGCTGCCCACCGTCAGGCTGCCCTGGATGTTCTGAGCTTGCGTCGGGTTGAGCAGATATGTGCGCGGGTCGACGGCGTTGCCCCAACCGGCCGGCAGGTTGACCGAAAGCAGGCCGATCAGGTTTTTTCCCAGCAGGTTGTTTTCCAGGGCGGCCTGGTAAGCGAGCGAGTCACCGGGGGCAGCCAGCACCTGGGAGCCGCCGGGGTTGTAGCGTCCATCTTTTAACAGACCGATCTGGTTGGCATCCAGCGCGGCCGGAATGACGGCGACCTCGTCCAATCCGCCGTTGAATTGCCATCCCGTAAGAACTGCCTCGCCAATGAGCCAGTCGCCGCTGCCCTGGTAGGAAGAGACATTGGAATCGCTGGCTACTGGAGCGCCATCGCGGTAAATCGTGCGCTGGCGGGTGCTGAAATTGTAGGAGCAAGCCCAATGATGCCAGGCATTATCCGTATAGGTGGCCGATGTGTTTAAATCATTCCCGTAAAAACCGCAGGTGAAAACATTGTTGCTGCGGAAACCGATGTACAGCCCGCGGTTTGTTGCGGCTTGGCCGGTGCTGAATGCAGCTTGATCGGTACTGATCGCATCACGCCTGGCCCAAAAAGCCACCGTAAATGAGTTGTTTGCCAATGGCGCAGCTTCGACGGTGCTGATGAAATCGTTTGCGCCATCGAAAACCAGGCCGTTGGTATATTGGCCTTCCTGCCCGGCAACGGGGCAGGCATCGCCGACGCAAGTGGCGTTGTTGGCCGCTCCCGAGCTATCGCCAAACGACCTGGCCCCAGCGCGCTCCTCGAAACGCAGCAGCGTGGCCGGGGCATTGGCTTCACGCACCTGGCTCTGCAATTTCAAGACCGTTGGGTCAGAAATTGCCAGCGGATTGAGGCCGTAGATCTGTTCCTGAGAGTCCGAAAGTGTATCGCCATCGCTGTTCCACTGCTTGGGGTTGCTGGTGACCCAGGTGCTTTGCGGGTTGCCGTTCACGATATCGTAGACAAATTCCCAGCCGCCGGCCCAGTCGGCGCCACTTACTTCGTGGATGATTTCTGCCCCGTCGAGCAGACCGTCACCATCGCTATCGGGCTGCCGGGGGTTGCTGCCAGCGATCATTTCCTGGCGGTCGTTCATGCCGTCGGCATCGGTATCCTGCTGGCTGGGGCTGCTGCCCTTCTCCATCTCGAACAAATCGCTCAGACCGTCGGCGTCGGCGTCCCAGGTGCGATCATCGGGGTCGTTGCCGCCGTAAGCCGAGCTGAGTAGACCGTCGCCGTCGAAATCGCGCATCGCAGGGAAAGTCACACCGCCACTCTGCCCCCAGGCTAGCGAAACGCCGCCGCCCTTGGGCGCAGGGGTGTAGAACTCGTCCAGGCTGGCCGGAAAAATGTCATAAACCAGTTGCAAGTCAATGTGATTGGTACTTTTATCCCCCGAACGGATGTAACATACCGGCGGCAGCCAGATAAAAAGCGGCGGCACCGGGGGAATCCACCAGCATTCCTGGGCCGGGTTGGCGTAGGCCTCGCGCAAATACAGGGGCACGCTGACGTTGATGCCGGGGGTATCCAGGTTGACCGAATAACCGGGCGCCAGTTGGGCGGTGACCGGCACCATCACCAGGGGATCGTCATATTGAATGCCTGGCGAGCGGTGGCTGCCGGTCAGTGTGCCGGTGGTTGCATTCCATTCCTGCCATTCATTTTCCATCTGGCCAGTGCTGACGTTGCGGTCGGCTTTATCGGTGGTCAGGTCGTAACGGTGGGTGGCTTCGTCCAGGTTGTCCCAGTTGATCTGCCAGAAATAAATGGCCGATTTCCAGTCAACCGGCTGGGGAATCAACTCGATCTTGTTATCCACCCGTAGGGTGGGGCGCAGGCTGTTACCCACCTGGAAGCCGAGTCTGGCCTCCATCATACCCAAGTTGAAATTGCTGGTTTTAAGCCGGTCTTTATCGGTCATATTGTCCACCAGCACATTCTGGCTGAAGATCGTGAATTTGACCCCCTCAGTGACCAGGCCGGTAATCCCGGCGCAGAAAGAGAGCTTCACGTTCGTGCGGGGCACTTCAACGCTGCCGGCTTTTTCCATGTCATACCCGGCAGCCTTCGAGATGGCGCATATCCCGGCAATCACGGCGTCAATTAAAGCGATGACCGCCATGATGATCTGGCCAACGATGGGGATCAGGCCGATGGCAAACATGATCATTCCCACGATGATCGTTGTCATCACATCGGCGAGCGCCGCGGTGAATCCCAGGTCTGAAATGCCAAACGCACCCATGGCCCATTGGGTAATGAATATGCCAACAGCAATGGCAGAGGTCACCACCAGTCCTACCACGGCGGCAATCACCGCGGCTTTAGAAACGGCATTGGCCGACGATTGCATGGCCTTGGGCAGGGTACCGGCAGCGGAGATGGCTTTGCGCGCTTCCTGGACGGCCTCTACCAGTTGGATTGTGTTGGCGACCACATCCAGAGTCTTGCCAATAGCCATCATCACGTTTGCGTCGGATTCCGCCGCGGCCAGCCCGGCAATCGTCAGACCCAGGGATGTGGCTGCCAGGGCATAGCTGGCACCGTTTAAACCGGCTCCCGCGCCAGCCTTGACTTTTGAAAATTTTCCCGGTTCGTCAAAACCCTCTGTGAATTTGCCCTTTAATACTGCTCCCAGCTTGGCAAGATTGCTGGTTGGCGTCTGCCCAACAGGCACCACCTCATCGAACTTTTCGATAAAGTCTTCTAATACTTCGCCAACCACAAATTCAAGCACTTTTTTGACAACATCGTCGCCGATCGTTTGAACCGTCTCATCTTCCTCGCTGGCCTCGCGTTCGACCGCTTTTCCCGCAATATTCACCATCTGGTTGCCGCCGTAGAACATGCTCAGGGCGTATGATTGGCCCGCTAAAGCCATGCCGTTCAGCACATTTTCGCGCTCGGCGCCCGCATTCTGAAGGATGAGCGGGTTGGCTGCATTCAACGTATCGGGTATGCGTACGCGCATCAGGTCCAGATATTCTTTGACCGGGTACGGCTTCCAACTGCCGCCGTCATAACGGAAGGGCTTCCAGTTATAGGATGCCAACGTGCTGGATTGAGCCGGCAGGGTCAGGGTGGTTTCTCCGTTCCAAACGACAGAGGTGTAGTCTTCCTCACGGGTGAAAAGCAGCAGGGCGTGGTCATAGCCAGGGCGATAACTGCCGCTGCTAAGGAAATTCGCCAGGATGGCAGGGGTGACATCTTTGGGGATCAGGGCCAGTTCGTCCTGGGTTTCGTAGGTGGTCAACACCGCAGAGAGGCTGCCCTGCGGGAAGAGGTAGCCGTTTTCCAGGGTGGAAATCAACTCGCTGTTCAAAGCCAGGCGCGTCTGTCCGACCCGGTCAATGGCAAAATTCGCCCCCATCACCTGGGCCGCCGCCCAGACGCGCGAGTGGATGGCTGTGATTTGGGGGTCGTTGTTGTCGTTGTCGGTGGGGTTCTGATACAGCACGGCGCTGCGCACGGTATAATCCTGGCGGGCCGAAAGCCCAGCCAGCCGCCAGCCTTCGTTGTTGTAACTGTGGACGATCTGGAGGTTGCCATCATCATTGAGCAACTGCACCATCCACACAAGGCGCACTTCCTGGGCCGTTCCCAGGCTGTTGGTGGTGGGCCAGTAGGGCAGGCGCACTGCAAAGGCTTGCTTTTCGCCGCCGGTGCGCCCGGTGGTCACAGATGCGGGCAGGTACATCGCCAGATGGGTGACGGCCCCGTTAGCGTCGGCCACATCGCGCAGGTTGGCGCCATAGGCGTCGAGTCTGCTGGTATCGAACATCCACCCGGCCGGCAAAACGCCATTGGGGACATCTCCCAATGGCAGGCAGGCGGTAACCAAGCTGTCACCGCTGCCCTTTTCCAACACCAGGGCGTGCTTGCCATCCAGCAGGGCCGGAAGAGGCGCATTGGGCAGCGGCCAGCTCCCCCCGCTGGTGGTGGGGTTGAGTTTCTGATATTGGGGGGTGGCAGAGGAGGCAACCGGACAGGCGGTGTTGTTGAAAATTTTGGCCCGGTCAACCGTCAACCCGCCCCCGTTTTCATCGGTTAGGCTGGAAAAGGTCATGGTGGTATTGCCGTTTTGGGCAGCGAATTCCATTTGCGCCTGGAGCCAGACAACCATATCAGTCTTTATGGTTTCCCCGCTGCCAGTGGTTACTTTTTCGTAACCGGTGAGGCTGCGCGGAACGCTGATGGTTTGGGTATTGCCAAGCAAATTTCCGGCGTCGGCGGCAGGAATTATTACCTCGACCATGGGCACCAGGCGCAAATCGCCATTGGACTCGCTGGCGGGGACAGCCCCACTTTGCCCGCTGGCAAAGGTAGTATCACTGGTACGCCGAATCTGGCCAGTGGTATCACCCGAGGGCCAATCGAGTACGTTGCGGGCATAAGAGAGTTGGTTGTGGCTGGTGGGTACGAGCTGCAAGTCTACAAACAAAGGTTCATTGGCTTTCAACCCATCCACCCGCAACAGGAAAGGTATGGCCTGGTCATAAACGGTGGGCGAAGTGTTGAACGGCGAGATATCCATCTTATCGTCCACACCATCGTCATCGTTATCGAATTCGATGATGTCTGGCACTCCGTCGCCATCCGAATCCCGGTTACAGGCCAGGTTCGATGGCAGCGCCGCAGGAAAGCTGTTGCTGCTCCAGCATTCCTGCGAATCGGGCAGGCCGTCGCCATTGGTATCTATACTGAGGGGGTCGGCATACCATTTTCCTGCGGGGGTACGATTGCCAAAGCCTTTCACTTCCATGTCATCGCGCAGGCCGTCGCCGTCGCTGTCCATCTGGTTGAGCGTGGTGCCCAGGCGGTATTCTTGCAAGTCGGTGAGCGTGTCGCTGTCGCAGTCCGTTTGGCCAACGCACAGGGGAGGCTCATTCTGATCAGGAACGCTATCATGATCGGTATCCGCGGCGGCATTGGTCGGCGCACTGGGGGCCCACAGGCTGGGGCTATTCTCCTGGCTGGAGAGGGTCAGCGGGGAGGCGGGGGCCGCCAGGGGGTCCTGGGTGGCATCCCAGGCGGAGCCGAGCAGGCTGGATTCAAGGTCGCTCTGGGCCTGGTCTTCGGCCTGATGGGTATCGTATTCCTTTTGGGCGGCGGCTTGCTCCTGAAGGAAGGCGTACACTCGGGCGCTTTCGAGCAGCGGGCTGAATATCATCGCCACCAAAATCGTCACGGTGAAGGCGGCATAGACCAGTGGGCGGCGACCATTGATCAGCAACCAAACCATTGCCAGCAAGGTCGCCAGCACCCAAGCCAACTGCGCTCCTACGTGGGGCCAATCGGTTTGCATCGAACCGGCAACCAGGTTCGCCAACCAGGGCGGTGTGGAGGGATTCGCTATCAGCCCGGCCAGCGGCGCGCCCAGCCCGGCAGTATCCAGCGGGCCGAAATTTCTGAAATCGGTGCGGATGACAACGCGGACGCGACTGCCATCGCTGCTTTGCGGGAAAGCAGCCGAAACATTCAGGCGCATCGGCAGTCCGTTCGCAGCCAGCCAGAGATCGCCGCTGCCCACCATGTCGCGATACATGCGCTGAGTATCGAGACTGATGCCTGTCGGCAGTTTGCCCGCACGTCGCAGTTCATCTTCCAGTTGTCCGCGCATATACTCAGCGAAGAGTGGACCATCCACCGCAAAGGCAAACTGACGCACACCAGTCACGGGCGAAGCGACTTCCTGGAAATTCCTGGCCCCGTGCAGGTAAGCCAGCACATCCCGCCCGGGAGCGAAAGAGGCCGAAACATCTTCGATGGGCTGCCACTCGCCGTCAGCAGTGCGCCCATAGGCGGTTTCGCCATCGGTGCGCACCTGGAGGGCATTGCCCTGATCCAACACTGAGCCGCCCTGCCAGATGGCAAGCTCGAAATTTTGCGATTGCGTATCGGTCTTGCCTTGGATGTAGAGGGTCTGCACATCGGCGGCGCGTCCTACATTGGTGAGGGCCGGCGGCTGGTAGGTGGTCTGTTCGATCTCGGTAGCAAAATCGTACTTGCCCGATTGCTGCGCCAACAGCCAGGCGCGCTGCACCGTCTGTTCAGCATCGTGCGTGTTGTTCATCTCTTTAAGGGCGGATTGCAGGCTTTTCGCCGGGCCAGCCTGGCCCTGTTCCCAAAGATGGGTGATGGTACTGCCAACAGTCAGCGCCAGCAGCAACATCAGGCCGATACAACAAAGCAGGAATAGCTTTTTCCGGTTCATTCTCAGGCTCCTACAAAAAAGGGTATTCAATTGGGCAAAGTCGATTGAGAAAATGACGAGCGTTCTTAGTACTGCCGAAAATCCACGACTGATATTTTCGCCAATAATTTCAACTCAGAAGGGGGATGATTGTGGTTGAAACCAACTCATTATAGCATACAGAAATTTCAGTGATCGTTCCAAAGCCGGTAAAAACGACGTAAAAATGATGTGAGGCAGTCTGACACCCGCCTCACATCCTACGAACAAAGGGGCACACTGACATGCGCCTGAAGCTAATTTTATCAAAAGTTGAGCTATCATTTTCCAGGCTCTGGGGATTGCCTTGAAAGTACCCATTTTAGGGGGGAAAGCGGCTTCGCCGCTCTCACCCCCCATTTAGACTTTACCACGGTGAAGCCCAATGACCCTTTTTCCAGCGGCCGGTAAACGGTTAATTCTGCGTCCGGCACCAGGCCACCGTGGCCCGGATTGCTTCCTTCATCGGCGTGGGCTGCAGGCCAAAGGTCTTTTCGGCTTTGCTGGTATCAACAACAAAAGGATTTTCCCATTCGTACATCATCTCAACGGTCTCCTTCATTTCTTTGATAAATAGACCGAGCAGCCCCACCATGAACTTGCCAGCCACCATCCGTTTAACCGGCTGACCGAGCTCGGCCGCAAGCAGATCAGAAAATTGATTCTGGCTGATTGGGGCATTACTGGGTGTGAACCAGACCTGCCCAAGCGCCTCGGGGCGCACACCCAAAGTGGCAATCAGGCGGCCGAAGTCGGGAGCGTAAGTGAAAGTGTGCGGCAGATTTGGGTTCCCCAATAGATTAACCGCTTTGCCTTTAAGCGCCGGCATAATCGCATATCCAGAAAAGGTGAGGTCTTCAGGCCCAAAGAAATTGGAGCCGCGTGCAATGGCTGCATTGATCTTACCGCTGGCGTGGGCTTCAAGCACCTCTGAGGCCATGGCGGCGCGCACTTTACCCTTTTTTGAGATCGGCGCAACCGGTGAGTCCTCCTTCAATGCGCCGTCCACATGCCCGTACATATACAAATTGTCGGCAACAATCATTTTTGCCCCATTGACTCGCGCCGCTTCCATAATGGCTTTCTGGAGCGGTGGAAATTTCTCCAGCCATTCATAATAATGCGGCTGGGCACACTGGTAAATCGCTGCGGCGCCCTGGGTCAGGGTGATGTTTTTGGCAGCGTCATACGCATCGGAAGAAACCACCTCAACCCCAGCCGGCAAGTTTTCGGCTTTGCCAGAACGATTAATCACCCGCACCTGCTTGCCCAACCGGACCAGCTCACGCGCAGCGGATTTACCAAGCGGCCCGCTGCCAAAAACAACATGAAGTTCTTGATTATTTGCCATATTTTTCTTCCTTTTTTATTTGAATAATTTAACGGATGTTCGGGTTAGTTCGAAAAGAGGTTATTTCAATCTCATATTCCGAACTGACGGTGGATTAAGGTTTACGAATAAATTGGTTTGCCATCTCTGCCATCTCACGCTGGTAAATAGCTCCCGGGTCAGTTAGAAAAGAAGGCAGTTGGCTGCCAATTTCCAGCGATACAAAGCCATGGACGCGCGTCCAAATGATCAGTGCGATGTATAGAACCTCAAGATCCAGCGGACCGGTAAAATTTTGCCAGTTCGTGAACATGACCTGGATTTCTGGGCTCATCGATGTCAATTCATACCTCTGCAAACAGCCCACAGCCTGGGCAGCCTGCAGGGTTTCAATCATCGGGACCAGCGCCCAGCCGGCTGCTGGCACAGTAATATCAGCCGGAGCTTGATAACCGGGGATTGGCGTCCCGAAGATCAGCTGGTACCGCTGAGGGTATTGTACAGCCCAGGCTCGAAAGGCAGTTCCCAGCGCCATCAAACGTCTCGCCAGGGTATCCCCATTTACCGCCAGCCACGGCTCCGCATCCGCGGCTGCCCGCTGGGCTTCGCCAAAGGACTGGAATGCATCCAAAATCAAAGCAGTCACCAGATCATCCCGCCGTTGAAAATAATTGTAGATGGCTGGGGCAGTGATATCAAGTGAGCGGGCAATGCCTCGCAGCGAGAGGGCTGAAGCGCCTTCCTGAGCGATCAGATTCCAGGCAGCCTGTTTGATGGCATTTGCCAGATCCGGATGTTGTTCTGTTCGGCGGGGTCTGACCATAACTACTCCTAAATAAACGCTGTATATTTACTGTGTAAATATACAGCGTTTATTTATTTCTGTCAAGAGGTCAATTTCGGTTATTTGACCAGAGTCACACTGTATGCTCCGGTATCATCCGCTGATCCCACATCCCCGCGCGGTCCCAGAATCGGCGAGTGGGTAAAACAACCTTCAACAGTCCGCAGGCGCGAACTCAGCTCATGACTGTGCTCCTCATCATTCAGCTGTGCAATCAGCCAGCTTTTTCCCGGGCAGCCTTCTCCTGTTCCTGTATCCACACAGGCAACCCAAAACGAAGCAAGGCTGGCTGTGTGATAATAGGTCCGGCTGGTGTTGACATTCCCAGAAATACTATCCTGGTCTGAGTGCCATTGACCCACATTTGCATTAGAAGAAGGATCTCCGGCGTAAACAGTATCATAAACTGGAACAGGCACCACATGTTCCAGCCGGCTTTCTGCAATTGCGTTATACGAGGACTCAAAATTATTAACCACATTCGGATACCAGACATGCTGACTGAGATAACCTGGGAACCCATAAAAACCTGACTGTGTCCAGGCGCTGACATTGTCACCCGAATCCGTGCCCGTCAGGTCCAGCCAGGCACCATTGACCTCATTTTCAATAATCCGAATACCGACCGTACTGCAATCAATTGTCCCGGCAGGAGGGTTACCTGCATCCGCCGGTAAAGCGCACGAGACCCCCAATTGAGAATCACCATGCACATCAGCAAAAATATAATATGGATCGGAGCCAAAATCGCAAGCCGCCCCCACCTGATAATCAATGACACACTCAGGATCCTCTTCGCCAGCAGCCTCGGCTTTACAGGTCCACGAAACAGGCAGCGGCCCTTCAGCAGCCACAGCCGGCATGCAGACGGCACGCGCCGTGGCCGAAGTTGAGAGCGAATTTACACCAATTGCCCCGCCAAAAATCGTTTCGAACTGGATCGTAGAATCGACCTCAACATAATCCAACCTACCAGAAGACTGCCCATCGCTGTCCACAAGTGAGCCAACCTGAATATCATCCACCACGGCCAGAGCCTGATTTGCTTGAACATATTCAACAGCTTTATTCTGGGCAATAGTAATCTTTTCTGCGTCGCTCAAACCAATTGAACCCGGCGAGCACAAGACAGCCGCCCCCGCTAATGCTCCGGCATCGGCTGCATTTTGTGCCATCCGGCGCTGCCAGTATAAATTCCCCCCGTCAATCACCAAGGCAATAAAGCCGATCACAATCAACATCCCCAAAACAAAGATGATGATGGTCTGTCCACGTTCAGAAGAAGAGAATTTTGCTATTATCATATTCGGACATCGATCTTGTTATTCAATCTGCATACTCGAAGAAGTGTCAACCTCAATCACGTTGCCATCCAAAAATTCACCCAGAAACGGCGTTACTGGCGAATAGGTATAGAGGATCCGAACCGTCAGGTTCGATTCAGGCCGCTGGATTTCATTGATCGAACGACTGATGGTCTCTACAGAAACCGTTATATTGCCTGGCTCGGGTTCTGGAATAACCCCATAAGAACGCTTGATTACCTCAGCCTTAACACAATCCTGAGAAACATAGGTGCCATTGACACACTGCGCCACCCCAATCCGAGAAGCTTCCCGCACAGCATTCGTCAGAACAATAAAGTCATACGCTGCCCGCGAAAGATCAATTAACATAAAGATCGAAAACAGTAGGATCGGCAGCACCAAAACAAACTCAACCAATCCCTGGCCGCGAAAAACAGCCTGACTGGAAAAACGAGGTGAAAATTGTCTAAAAAGATTCTTCGGACGTTTCATGGCATTCTAAAGGTGGCTTCCGCCTGTAAATCAAACGAACCAGGCAGCACAAAGTCAAAGATAGAATGATACTGGCGGGATATGCCAACCCTGACGCTGGTGCCCGCCTGGCACTGAAGCGTGTTGGTTTGATAAATGCCGCAGCTGTAGGTGACGAGTGTCGC
>Ga0268298_10001369_pt1 | contig 28885 bp, 16 predicted proteins | sample WWTPWeurt_MetaG_FD_194462 | JGI IMG/M metagenome (GOLD analysis project Ga0268298, IMG submission 194462) | Activated sludge microbial communities from WWTP in Nijmegen, Gelderland, Netherland - WWTP Weurt | ecosystem: Engineered > WWTP > Aerobic digester > Activated sludge | place... | reverse complement strand
CTGGAGCAGTTTCTGCGCTTCAGCATACAGCCCGGCGTTGTAGGTCACCGCCCCCAGGTTGTTCAGGCTGTTGGCAATCCCCACCACATCCCCGGCCCGCCGCCGCTCTTCCAGCCCCAGGCGGATAAACCGCCGGCCTTTTTCATAATCGCCCAGGTTATAAAAGCAGATCCCGAGGTAGTTTTGGGCAAAACCCCGGGCCCATGGGTCGTCCAGCCGTTCAAGCAGCGACAGGCTCTCTTCAAACACCCGCACACCCTGGGCCCCATCCAGGTAATAATAAAGATACCCCAACAGATTCAACCCCAGCGCCAGCGCAGCCTGGTCATTGGCGGCTCGCAAAATGCCAATGCCTTTCTCGCACAGCGCCCGGGCCCGGGCATAATTCCGCTGCCGCCCCACAAACCAGCCCTCAAAAACCAGCGCCAGACCATATGCCACCGGCTGCAGCTCGGGCGAGCCCAGCCGCCGCCGCGCCTCTGCAAATGTCCGCTGCCCTTCGATATACCTGCTCCGGATTTCAAAAAAGCGAAACAGGGTTTCAAACAGCCCGGGCAGCCGCTCCCACTCCCGGCGCTTGAGCGTCATCCGCAGCAGCTGGCGGATGTTCGCCAGATCCTGCGCCAGGGTCTCAACAGCCGCCTGCTGGCTGCGCCCCTTGAGCGCGCCAGGATAGCCAGAAACGATCTGATGAAATTCGTGATAAAAACGCTGCCGGGCCCTGCGTGCCAGGCTCCGGTCTTTGACCATCTGCTCAAAGGCGAATTCATGGATCAGGCCGTGAAACCGAAAACGCTGGCCGCTCATTTTTAGCATGGCCTTTAACCGCAGCCCGTCCAGAAAAAACAGCGAAGCGCCTGCAATCTGCTCGGCCTGGGCCGCCCCAAAACTGCCCTGCAGCAGCGAGAGCCCCTTCAGCGTCTGGCGCTCCTGGTCCGAAAACAGCTTCCAGAGCATCGCCGCCAGCGGCCTGCCAATTTGCGCCCCCATCAGGCCGGGAATATTCTCCTCAACCAGGGCCTGCAGCCGCTCCAGTCCCAGGACCCCCGTCCAGGCTGCCGTCAGCTCAATCGCCAGCGGGATTCCGTCCAGCCGGGCACAGATCCGGCCAATCCTCAATAATTCAGCTTCGCCAAACTGGGGTGTCTGTACCGCCTGCTGCGCTTTTTGCAGAAAGAGCTGCACCGCGTTGTAACCCAGGGTCTGTTTGCCAGCCACCCCCGGCGGCGGGAAGAGCAAACCACCCAGGCGCACAACCCGCTCCCCGGCCAAACCCAGCTCCTGCCGGGATGCCCCCAGGATCCGGATGTTCGGGCAGCTCTCCACAATCGCCGCCAATATCTGGGTGTTGGGCAGCAGGTGATCAAAATTATCCACCACCAGCAGCATCTGTCTGCCGGCCAACTGCTCCAGCAGCTGGTTTTCAATGTGCTTGTGCGGCTGCAGGTTGAGATGCAAAACCGCCCCAATGCTGGCAGCCACCGCCTCCGGGTAGGCGATCTCGGCCCCATCCAACAGCCAGACGCCGTCTGTATAGGCCCCCACATGCTCCAGGGCACACTGGCGCACCAGTGAGCTCTTCCCAATCCCCACCGCCCCGATCACCGTCACCAACCGCTCGCCTACCAGCAGCTCGTGGAGCGCCTCCACCCCAATCTCGGGGTCTACAAACGAGGTTTCAAAGGCCTGAAGGTTGGTCAAAACCCCGCCCGAACGCAGCCGCTCTTCCAGCCGCCAAAAATCCCAGCCGGCGCTGTTTTCATCCGCCAGACCCAGCCCGTGCTCCTGCAGATACAGCGAGGCAGCCTGCAGCTTGCCGGGCAGCCCGCCCGTCACCCGCAGAAGCTGCTTTTTGATCTCCTCCCCTGGCTCACACTTAAACACCAGCCGCAGCCAGACCCCAACCCCCTCCAGCGAAAGCGGCTTTAAGGTGTACTGCATCCAGAACGGCGCTTCCGACAGCCAGCTGGTAACCTGGCTCTGCGAAAACACAATCCCAAACTCATCCAGGTTCAAACGGTAAAACAATTCCTCCAGGACATCCAGCGAGGCTGAATCTACCTCGGGCAGGTCATCCACCACCACCAGCAGCCGCCGGATGTCCCTGGCGCGCAGGTCAGCCTGGATCGCGGCAGCCCAATCCATCACGGGTTTCACCAGGCCGAACTCTTTTTGGATGGTTTGGACAGCCCCATACAGACGCATCTTTTTATACGGATCACCTGCCAGGTTGACCACGCCAAAACCGCGCAGCCGCCCCAGGGCCGTCAATTCTGCCAGAAAACGGGTCTTCCCGCCGCCGTGCGGGCTGTTGACCTGAAAAATCCCCTTCTGGTTGGGCGCCAGGCCGTTCAAAAATTCCACAAAGACCTCAAAAGCCAAATCGCGCTCAATCAGGCGCGCAATCCCCGCCAGCTCCTCCCGGTCACCCAAACTGCCATCTTCACTGACCACCGCCTTGCCCCTGGCCCTGGCGATGTAATGGCGCTGGTCAGCCTTTTCCATCAGTCCCGCCGGCGTCTCGCCGTCCTCCGGGTAGACGGCGATCCCAATCCGGATGCTGATCGTAATCGGCGGCGAATTTCCCACCAGGGTCTCGGCCAGCTTTTGCAAAATCCGCTCCGCCATCAACTGGCCCTGCTCGCGGCTGGTGTGCGGCAGCAGCAGCACAAACTCATCTCCCCCCACCCGAAAGGCCTGATCCGTCAGACGGATGCACCCGTTCAAAAGCCGCCCAAAATCGGCCAGAACCTGATCCCCCTGGGCATGTCCAAAGGCGTCGTTGATGCTCTTGAAATGGTTGATGTCGATCATCAACACGGCCAGCGCTTCAACATAGCGCCCGGCGCGTTTAAGCTCCTTCGCCAGGGACTGTTCCAGCCCCGGACGAAGCTGCAGCCCCGTCAGTGCATCGAGATTCGCAAAATCCGATTTCAAGCGCGCATCCTGTTCGTATCATCTCAATAATGGGGGGTGTTGGGTGTTTTTTGTGGGCTTCGCCCATAAAAACCACCCAACTTCCCCCGCTTGTTGAGATGATACTCTTGTTCTTTATGGTGGAGTGGTCAGGCTCTAATTTTACCACCTGGGCGGCGGGGGGAGGGATTGAACCGCGAAGGCGCTAAGGACGCGAAGGTTAATCAAAACGCAAAGACTCAAAGCTGCAGAGACGCAAAGGTTTTACTTAAAATCCTTGGCGTGCTTTGCGGTAATCAAGCCGGTCGGGCTGAAGCCCTTCCTCAGTACGTAAAAACCCCTGCGGGGTTAAATTCCCCAGCCCTTGCGATGTATTCATCGCCAGGGGCTTTCAGGTTCTGAGCCAGGGGTTTTAACCCCGGGCCGCCGGGGATGGATTGAAATTCGCGTACTTTATAGCTCAGTGATTCAATCGTATTGGCAGCGCCGCCACCCGAGAGGTGCGGCTCACTTCATCACCTCCAGGCAGCGCACGCAATCAGGATTAAAGTGAGCTGCACCTTCCCCTCGCACCTGGAACGGCATTTTTCAGTGCCCTCATTTCATTCATCCCCCTCAGTGATTCTGTAGTTCCGCGGGGCAGAATTGAACCGCCAAGCCGCCAAGGCCGCGAAGCCGGTCGGGTTAAAACCCTTCCTCAGTACATGAAAACCCCTGCGGGGTTAAACTCCCCAGCCCCTGCGATGTAATCATCGCCAGGGGCTTCCATGAACTGAGCCAGGGGTTTTAACCCCGGGCCGCCGGGGATGGATTGAAATTCGCCTGCTTCGCGCCTGCGCGGTTCAATCGGATTGCCGGTTCAATCGACTTTGCCTGTACCCTCCGCCGCCCTATGGACATTGAAGCCAATCTTTGTTACGATGAATATAGATTATCTTATCCAAATTTATTCAAAGGAGCGCAGTTATGAAACGAATTCTTCTTTCATTGATTATCTCGTTTCTCATGCTGGGCGGGCTGGCGCTGGGACTTACCCGGGCCGGACTGGCAGCACAAGAAACCCAAACCGCCAGCCTCCCAATCGCTGCGCCAGACCCGGCACAGCCTGCACCCTTCAGCCAGGAAGATCAGGCTTCCCCGCCCGCCGGCGCAGCCCAATCCGACGGCGCCTCCCAGGCCAGCCAGATCCAGGCTGCCCTCGGGCTGGAACTAGACGCAGCCCGCAACGCCGGCCCTCAAGCAGTCCTGGACTTTGTCCAGGCCCGCTCCAGCGCTAGCGTCGGGCTGTCCACTGAAGCCGCCAGCCTGCTGGACGCCGCCGCCCTCGACGCCCAAACCGAACTCGCAGGCCCCTCTCTGTCCCAGGCGGCCGCCCCGCTCGCCACACCGTATGTCGGCATCAACAGCGGCGCCTGTGCCTACACCTCCGTCCAGGCCGCCGTCAATGCCGCCGGCGCCGGAGACTTAATCAAAATTGTGACCGGCGCCTACACCGAAACCATAGACCTTGCCGGCAAACAGCTTACCATCGTGGGCGGCTACAATCCGACCTGCACAACACCCACCAGCGGGCGATCCCAAATTAAAAATGGCGCCGCCGGCAGTGTGGTGGATGTCACCTTAGGCAGCCGGACCACCCTGCGCAACCTTGAAATCTCGAATGGATCCAGTTTTGGCGCCGGGTTGGACCTGCTGGGAAGTTCGCACATCATCCTGGACAACTCCCTGGTACACGACAACAACGGCGCAACGGGCGGCGGGGCTTATATTGGCGGAGGTTCAGTCATCTCCATCACCAACAACACCGCCATCTTTAAGAACACAGCCAATGCCGGCGGCGGGGTGATTGTTTACGGCCGGCTGGCCGGTCTGCAGGCCAGAAGCGACATCTACCAGAACAGCTCCACCACAGACGGCGGCGGGCTGTACATCATCGGCGGCACAGTTACCCTCAACGGTACCATCGTCTTTGCCAACACCGCCGTCCGGAACGGCGGGGGGGTGTATTCTGCTGACGGGAATCTGACCATGCAGGGCACGGCCCGGGTTGGGCTGGCCAATTTCACCCAAACTGCCGTGGATGGCGGCGGGATCTATGCCAGCGGCAGTTCCATCCAAATGATCGGCGCTGCTATCGCAGTCATCAACAACACCGCCTCTAACAACGGCGGCGGCCTGTTTCTGACAAACCGCAGCACCCTGACAGTCGAAGGCGGCACGATCGGCTCAGCAGCCTCTGCCACCGCCGGTAACGACGCCCTGTTTGGCGGCGGAATGTATGTCTTCAGCAGTACCGTCAATTTCACCGGCTTCATCATCAACAACATCGCCAGCGGTTCGGGCGGCGGCGTCTATGCCGATTCTGCCACTGTGTTTATGAACGGAGCCACCATCGGCAGCACCTCCACCAATGGCCACAATCAGATCGGCCCGGCCGGTCTGAACGGGGCTGGCATGTACCTGATCAATAAAACCCGGGCGGACCTCACCAACAGCAACATCGTCAGCAACACCCTCAGCAACCCTTCCACCGGCTACGGCGGCGGGCTTTACGTGCGCGCCAACAGCATCGTCACCCTCACCAACAGCACCATCCAGCAGCACCGCACCCGATCGTCCTCCGACGGACGCGGCGCCGGCATCTACATCTACGATTCTCAGGTCACCCTCGATAACAGCGATGTCTTGAGCAATACCACCCCCGACCTGGGCGGCGGGGTGCGCATGTTTGGGCTCAGCACAATTAAGATCAACAACGGCTCCACTTTCCGCGCCAACCAGGCCACGGGCGGGGTTGGCGGGGCGATCGCCGCCACCAGCACCCCCACCATCCTTGGCAATCAGGCTGTATTCCGCTCAAACCATGCTTCTCAAAACGGCGGGGCAATCTTCACCGATGGGGGCGAGATTAAATTCACGGGATCGATCGATATGCAGGGCAATTCCGCCGGGGGCAGCGGCGGCGCATTGGCGGTCACCGGCGCCACGAATGTCGAAATCAATGCCTCAACCGGCAGCACAGCAAGCAGCCTGTCCTACAACACCGCCGGAGGCAGCGGCGGCGCGGTTTACCTGAATACATCCCTGCCGTTTGTCTTCCACAACAACCAGACTGTCCATCCGCTGACCATCTCCAATAACCATTCCGGCGGCAGCGGCGGCGCATTCTATCTTCTAGGCGCTGCCCTGTTCGATGTATACGGCTACTTCGACTTTATCAACAACACCGCAGTCGGCAACGGCGGGGCGATTGCCCTGGAGGGCGGCAGAAGGATCTGGCTGGATGATTATTTCACCGTTGGCGCACGCCTGTCTGGCAACCAGGCCGTCCTCGGCGGGGCCATCTACGCCTCCGCCAGCAACCGGGTGGAATGTGACGGCGCCCGTTTTGGCGAATCCGGCAGCGGCAACCAGGCCGCCAGCGGCGGGGCAGTTTACCTCACCAGCAGCGTCCTGACCAGCGACAACTGCATTTTTGAATACAACACATCCACCGGCAGCGGCGGCGCTCTGGCTGCATTTACATCCACCCTGACCATCGGTACAGACTACCTGGCCCTGCCAGACGCCCGCCAGCTCGCAGAAGACGCCGCCCTCGCTGCGTCAGCCGCGCCCGCTGCTCCTGCAGCGACAGGCTGCCTCCCCCTCACCAGCACCCAGTGCAGCCGCTTCAACAACAATTCGGCCACCGGTGCTTCTGCCAACGGCGGGGCAATCTTCCTCAGCGCCAGCATCCTGACGTTGGATAACATCTACCTGCACCACAACCAGGCCACCGCCGGCGGCGCCATCTTCCAGACCGGCGCAGCCTCAAAATCCAACCTCAGAAATTTCCTGGTCTACAAAAACAGCACCACCCAGGCCTTTGGCGCCGGGATCCGCATGTCGGGCGGCGCATACACCATCACCCACGGCACCATGGCCTATAACACCGGCGGCGCGGGCCTGTCCACCGGCAGCGTCTCCCGCAGCGTGGTAAAAAACTCCATCATCTGGCGCAACTCGGTCGGCGCCTTCGCCGCCGTCACAGAGACCAGCTGTAATTTTGACCAGGCCGGCATACTCGGCACAGCCCTCAACCCGCGCTTTCTCAACCCGGCCGCAGACAACTACCACCTCTCCAGCAGCTCCCCCGCCATTGATGTCTGCGCCAGCGGCCTGCCCTTCGACCTGGAAAACCGCCCGCGTCCCTCCGGCGCCCTTTTCGATATGGGCGCCCTGGAAGGCATGAACTTTGCCCTCTTCCTGCCCCTCACCCGGCGCTAGCAGTATTTTATCGTTTGTTTTGGGCGCAAAGCGCCCAAAACAAACGATAACTACCGTCAGATTTATGGGTGTTTTTTGGGTGGCGTAGCCACCCAAAAAACACCCATAATAACCTCTTTTCGGACTCACCCGAACTGGCGTTATATAAGATTCTCAGGCCCTGGCTGCCTACCTGTATGAGGTGGCGTCGGAAAACCGCCCATCCCCAACCCCTTCCGGCCCGATCCCCCCTGCCTCACCCGCCACCTGGGGGTGATAAACCTCCCCCGGTTGATGGTTGTTTACCGGTGTGGTTCAGCATAAAATAAATTCAATCCCCAATTGGGTGGTTTACTGTCTGCCATTTACCAGAAATCCTGCCTGAGATCCACTCGCCGCACCAACAACCAGCCGGCAGCAGCCCGATTCTGCCAGACAATCAAGGAAGGCATATTTTGCATCACGCAACCCAAACATTACCGCCTGGATATAGCCAATCGGCCGAGGTCAACCTGAAAAAGGATAAACGCCTGATCATCCTGCTCAACATCGCTGCGTTCTTCTTCTTCATCCTGATTTTTTACCTCGCGGCAGGCTTCACCGCCCTGGTTCGGCCATCCATCGTGACCTTCTCAGGGAATATAACCATCGGGCTGCTGATCACTACACTAGGGTTGACGGTGGTCATGCTCATCCTACATGAGGCCATCCATGGATTTTTCTTCTGGCTTTTCTCGCACAGCCGGCCGGTCTTTGCTCTGCGCCCGCTGTATGCATATGCCGGCGCTCCTGCCTGGTTTTTCCCCAGGCGCCAATATGCCATCACCGCCCTCGGACCGCTGGTCATTATCGGCGCAGCAGGGCTGCTGACCTTGCTGCTTGCGCCCGGAAGCTGGGTCTTAATGACCGCCTTTTTGGCAGCCATGAATACCGGCGGGTCCGTTGGCGACCTTTTCGTCCTTATTCGTCTTTCAAAGTTATCCGCCGCAAGCCTCACCAACGACACCGGGGAAGTTGTTACTTTCTTTGAACAGCTTCAGCCGGTCTTGTGAGCGCCCTCACACCCTCCAGCCGCAGATCGCCCGTCAACTACTTTGTTCTGACCTTCGCCCTTTCTATTCCATTTTGGATCGCCGGGGCTTTGACCAATATCCAACTTCTGCCGGGGATCCCCCTCAGCGCCCTCGGACTGCTCTGCATGCTGGGGGCAGCCTCGATCCTTGTCTACCGCCAGGATGGCCCTCCGGGTGTCTCAGAATTACTGAAGAGAGCCTTCGATTTTAAGCGCATCCGGTCTGCGATCTGGTACTTGCCAACAATCCTGCTGATGCCCGCCATTTTTCTATTGTCTTTCTGCACCCAACGTCTCATGGGAGTGCCGGTTCCTGCCCCTCGGTTCTCATTCGCCGCGCCATTCGTGCTCTTCTTTGTGTTTTTCGCCGCCGCCAGCGGCGAAGAGCTGGGGTGGTCAGGCTATGCCATTGACCCCCTGCAGGAGCGTTATGGAGCCCTGGGCGCTTCCCTGCTGCTGGGCGCAGTCTGGGCGCTCTGGCATCTCATCCCACTTCTCTCGGCCCAGCGTTCCCTGGTCTGGATCGCCTGGTGGGCGCTCGGCACACTCGCCCTGCGGGTCATCATCACCTGGCTTTACAACAACACCGGTCAGAGCGTCTTCATTGCAATCCTCTTCCATACCATGTTCAACCTCACCTGGCAGCTCTTTCCGATCGATGGCTCATACTACGATCCGCGTGTTACGAGCCTAATCATGACAGCAGCAGCACTCATTGTGGTGTTCGTCTCGGGACCAGAGACATTGATCCGAACCCGAAATTTGCAGGAGCCTGTCCGATGAGGACTTTTGAAACCCTGCTCACCATTACCAATTTTCTGATATTTTTCACAGCCATGATCCCGCTGCCACGAGCACTGGGGTTTATTCGATTTTTGACGCCTCTTGCGCCAATTGTCACCGCCGTCCAGATCCTCCTGGAGGGCTGGCGCTGGCAGATGATTCCTGCATACCTGTTATCCGGATTATTCTTGCTGATCTGGCTTTATCAAAAAATTACATTCGCGAGCAACCTGACAACACAACCCCACAACAAACGAGCTGCCTTTGGATTGGCTTTTGGATTCGGCATCTTCGGAATGGCGGTTTCTCTTACCCTGCCGATAGTGCTGCCGGTATTTCACCTGCCGCAGCCCGGCGGGGCATACGGCATTGGCACATTGACCTACCACTGGGCAGACACTGCCCGCCCAGAGGTCTTCAGCACCGATCCTGATACCCGGCGTGAACTGATGGTGCAAATCTGGTATCCAATTAAGAAAGATAAAACTTCTCAGCCGTCTCCGTATCTCCAGGAGGCCTCTGCGGTCACAGCTGCCATCGCTCGCCTGCACAATTTACCCGTTTTTTCATTGGTCTATCTCGAGCATGTCAAATCACATGCTGTTTCTTCGGCGCCTGTTTCCAACGAACAATCCACCTACCCTGTACTCATCTTTCTGGAGGGGCTGACTGGTTATCGACAAATGAACGCTTATCAGGTGGAAGAACTTGTCTCGCAGGGCTACGTTGTTGTGGGCATCGATCAACCAGGCGTCGCCGCAGCGGTGGCTTTTCCAGATGGGCAAATAATCTTTGGGTTGTCAAAAGTCGAAATGGAGCCTCTCGTGCAGCAAAGCATCCAGCCGTTGAATGCAGCGCCCCTGTTGAATGGTCAATCGTTCGAAGACGGACTTATTCCGTATTTAGCGCAGGATGTCAGCTATACACTTGACCAACTTACCTTGACAAATGTGTCAGACCCGCAGGGAGTGTTAACTGGAAAGCTCGATCTCCAACAGATTGGCATATTGGGCGTGTCCCTCGGAGGGATTGTCGCCGCCGAAGCCTGTTTGCTAGATCAGCGCCTTCAGGCCTGCCTGGTGATGGATGCCGGCATGCCTGCCGATGTCGTCCGGATGGGTCTGCAGCAGCCAGTGATGTGGATCACCAGGGATGCTGGTACGATGCGTCTCGAAAGAGAAAAATCTGGCGGATGGACAGAACAGGATATCCAACAGACCCAGTCCAGCATGCGCTCGGTGTATAAAAATTTGCAAGACGCCGGCTACCTCGTGCAGGTACCCGGAATGTTCCACATCGATTTAACCGATGACAATTACCTGTCGCCGATTTTCCCCTACATCGGCTTGAGTGGGCCAATCGGCAGCCAGCGGGCACACGAAATTATTAACGCCTATACGCTAGCATTCTTTGACCGGTACTTGAAGAACGCTCCTGAAGCACTGCTTGAAGGACCGTCCAGGCAATTCCCTGAAGTGCTTCTTGAAACGCTCTTCCCCTGATCAAAACCACCTAACCCCCACTTATTGAGATGACACCCTAAGGAGTATTTTATGGAACCAAAAAAGAACGATTTTCTTTCATTTTCATGGCGTGTGACTTCATTACATATGTTGGCATACTTTATTGCCGGAATGCTGGCATTAATTCTCATCGACTATAAAACTTTATTTGCTTCAGATTCGCTAGCCCTATTGATGAAACCAACAAATTCACCGATTGTTGCATTTGGCCCATTTTTACAAATAATTTTAGGTTTTGCAATGTCAATATTTTTATACCCATTCCGGACGATATTTATTGGGCAAAAAAATGGTTGGTTTTACTTATTTCTTTTAATCGCTGGTTTTTGTATCTTTACACCCCAGGTACCGGGCCCGGGTAATTTTGAAGGGTTGATCTATACCAATATATCAATCGAACAACATTTGCTAAGCCTGCCTGAAACCTTAATTTACTCAATCATATTTTCAACACTTTTACCGCTATGGGCTAAATATCCCAAAAAAATCTGGACCATTCTTTCAGCAACAGCAGTAGTACTAATTTTCCTGATGGGTGTCTTGGGATATCTTGCTGCTATCGGAAAAATTTAATAAATGAAACAGGAAATAAACAGGATGAATGAACCGAAAACCCCACAAACGAAGAAAAATCCCGAACAAGTCGGCCTCGGGCTGGTCATGGGCGCCGGCGTTGGAATCGTCTTTGGCATCCTCTTTGACAGCATCTCCATTGGGATCACCTTCGGAGCTGCCCTCGGTTTGGTTTTTGGCGGCGTACTCTCATTGAAGGACAAAAACAAAACTTAATCTGCCGGCCCACAAATTCGGGCCCAAAGTGGGCTGCTCCTTCCCCTCACACCCCGGCGGGAGGTTTGAACCACTGAGTCACTGATGAAAACTGAAACCACTGAACAATGCTCGTCCTGCCGGAAGGCATTTTTCAGTGCCATCATTTAATTCATCCCCTCAGTGATTCTGTATTTCCCGGGGGGAGGATTGAACCGCGAAACCGCCAAGGGTGCGAAGCCGGTCGGGTTAAAACCCTTCCTCAGTACGTGAAAACCCCTGCGGGGTTAAATTCCCCAGCCCCCGCGATGTACTCATCGCCGGGGGCTTCCATGAACTGAGCCAGGGGTTTTAACCCCGGGCGGCTGGCGGCCTCGCGTTCTCCGTGCCTTCACGGTTCAATTGAATTGGGCTTCCCACCCCTTCCCCGCCAAACATTATTCGCCCTTTCCGAAAATTTGATTTTGTGACATAATCTATCCATAATAGACACAACTTAATATTTTAATCTTTCTGGGAAAAGCTAATGACCAATCAACCTTTTGACCCAAACCGGATGCAGAAACGCATTACCCTGAATGGCATCAACGGCGCCAGCGGCGGCTACGCCACCGCCCCATTCACCGTCCAGCAGCTCCTCGATAACGTCATCCTGCAGCAGGAAGAACAGAAAGCACGTAAAAAGGGTAAGACTTACCGCCTGGCGCCCGAATTTGGCGACGGCAGCATCCTGGGCACCTCCGGCTGGGGCTTGCTCTTCCCCGCCAGGGCCGACCTCGCCCTCGTCAGCCAGATCGAAGAAGCCCTCTCGCCCCTCATCCAGCTCCGCAAATCCCAGACCGAGTACTTCAAAATCTTCAAAGGCATCGACGGCTACCACTGGGACGGCAGCCAGGGCGACAGCTTCTTCGATTTTGTCCGCCGCCACGAGGCCGGCATCGGCCCGGCCGACCCCACCAAAATCCCCTACTACCTCCTGATCGTCGCCGACCCCAACTCCATCCCTTACAGCTTCCAATTCTCGCTCAACGCCCAATATGCCGTCGGCCGGATCTACTTTCCAAAGCTCGACGACTACTACCACTACGCCCGCAGCGTGGTCGCCGCCGAAACCGGCAAAATCGCCCTGCCGCGCAAGGCCGTTTTCTTTGGCACCAGCCACCCGGACGACGAGGCCACCAACCTCAGTGCCAGCGGTCTGATCGCCCCGCTCGCCGAATACACCAACAAGATATCCAAAACCAAAAAATTGGGCTGGGAGGCCAGCCTGGTGCCGCCAGCCGAGGCCAGCAAAGCCAAACTGAACGCCCTGCTGGGCGGCGACCCGGCCCAAACCCCCGCCCTGCTCTTTACCGCCACCCACGGCCTCGAATGGTCTTACGGCGACCCGCGCCAGGAGGCCTTCCAGGGCGCCCTGGTCTGCCAGGACTACCCCGGCCCGGCAAACTGGCGCGGCGAACTGCAGCGCGACTTCTACCTGGCCGGCGAAGACATTGGCGCCGCCGGCCCGCGCAGCCTGCTGGGCATGGTGGCCTTCCACTTTGCCTGCTTTGGCGGCGGCACCCCCTACTGGGACGAATTCAGCATCGCCAACGAGCAGGCCCGCAAGGCCCTGGCCCGCAAAGCCTTCCTCTCCAGCCTGCCCATGCAGCTCCTCAGCCACCCCCAGGGCGGGGCGCTGGCAGTCGTCAGCCATGTCGAGCGGGCCTGGACCTATTCCTTCCAGTGGGATGACGGCGGCCAGCAGCTCGAAGCCATGCGCTCGGTCATCTTCCAGCTCATGGAAGGCAAACCGGTTGGCAAAGCTATGGAAAACCTGGACGACCGCTACGCCATCATCGCTGCCGATATGCTCCCCAGGATCGAGCAGCTCAAGTACGAGCCCAACAAAACCGACCCCTTCGAGGTCGCCGCAAGCTGGATCATGGCCAAAGACGCCCGCGGCTATGCCGTGCTGGGCGACCCGGCCGTCCACCTGCCCCTGGCAGCCCTCAAAACGGCCGGCTCCCCGGCCGGAAACCTGGCCCCTCAGTCCTATGCCCAGACCCGCCTGCCGGATGTACTGGTGGTCGCCTCGCTGCCCGAGGCAGAACAGGCCGCCCGCCGTCAGGCCGGCTCCTTCGCTGCCGAGTCCCAGCCCGAAAAGCCCGCTGCCCCGGCCGTTCCGCCTGCCCAGCCGCCATCCCAACCGCCATCTCAACCTCCATCGCAGCCGCCATCTCAGCCGCCCTCCCAGCCAGTGCACCAGAGCCAGCCCACCCAGCCGGCCCAGGCGCCCTCCACCCTGCTCGGCGCCCTGGTTGAGCTAAACCAGGTCTACGGAACCAACCAGGCCGCCTCCTTTGGGGTCAAGGAAGATGTCGAAGCCGCCCTCAGAAATGTGGTCACGGCCCTCACCAGCACCTTCACCAGCCTGTCCGGCAACCTCCAAAAGTTCGCCTCAGACATCACCAGCCTGGAGGTGGAAACCTTTGTGGCCCAGGACATGTCCGCCCCGGCTGGCGAAAAAGCCGGCGCCCGCCCGGCCGACATCGGCAAACGCGTCGCCTGGACCCACATCAACCTGGACGGCGATATTCAGGTTGCCGTCCCAATGCAAGATGGCAAGGTCAACGAAAACCTCTGGCAGGTCCACAAAGACATGGTCGACCTGGCCCAGGCCAACCGCACCGAGATGATCAAGGCCGTCACCGAAGCCCTGACCCGCCTGATCACCCCCCTCAAGTAACCTCAGCCAGCCGATGCCCACCGCCACCTCACCCAGCCTGCCCGGCCCAGCCGCCGCAACCACCCAGCCCGTCTTCGTGCTGGGCCTGCCGGCCCAGGCCGGCGCAGACGGCCCCGCCATGTTTGGCGTCTGGCACAGCCCGGCGTCCGGCATCCTGCCGGGCGGAAGCCTGTCAACCCCAGCGCCGCAAACCATCCTCTGGCAGGCCGACCTGCCGCGCAGCGCCAACCAGGCCCGCCAGATCCTGCGGACCAACCAGGCCCTGCTCCTCAGCGCCAGCCAGGCCCTGCCCGAAGCCGAAAGACGCCTGGCCACCCAAACACCGGCCGGCCTGCCGGGCAACCAGCCGGGCGGCCAATCCTTCGGCGCACCCTGGGACTTGCTCGGCGACCTGCAAACCGGCGCCGCCGAGGCCGCCCGCTTCTTCGATTCGATGCGCCTGGCCCTGGCCCCCCAGGCCCGGGTCGAAACAACCCTGGGCGGCCGGGTCGTCGGCCGCAGCGAGCTGAGCTGGAACGGCAGCGTCCAAAACGCCTTCATCCCCAACCTCACCCGCCAGCAGGCCGCCCAGCACCGCCAGGTGCTGGCCCAGGTCATGCTCTCGCGCCAGTCGGTCATGCGCATGGGCGTCCTCATCGCCTCCAGCGCCGCCAGCCTGGCCTCCAGCGCCTTCACCGGCCCCCTTTCCCTACTCTACGTCTACCAGTTCGTGCGAGACCTGATCGCCGAAATCCAAAAATTTGGGGCGGCTGCCCCAGCCAACAATTGATTTAGCTCAAAAAAGGAGACTTATAATGGCAAGCAACTGGCAAACAAAATTAAACGAATCCGTCACCAAACTGGCCGAACAGGTTCAAAGCGCCCTCAACCTCGACGTCTACACCTACGCCACCGACATCAACAAGGCCGACGAGGCCGTCGACAAGAAGCGCGCCCTGGCCGAAACCCACCTTTCCCCCGCCGGCGACATCCGCCAGACCGTCCCGGCCGTCTTCAAAGATGAGACTATCACCGTCAACCAGGAGCTGTACGAAGTCCACCTGCGGGCCGTCGAGCAGGCCGTCCAGACCCGCAAGGAAATGCTCCTGGCAGTCAAAGAGCTGCTCAGCGGCATGCAAGATTTGATCCCCTGATCGCCAGGCATCTGGGGTAGGGGCGATCCCGTCTGGCACAAAAGGTGTTTTACCATTACAGATAGGGTCGCCCTGATTACCCCAAACCGGGCGACCCTTTATATAATGGCCGCGCATTAAAAATGCCAGCCGCGGTGTACTCACCGACAGGGTAGCCCCTACAGCGCAGATGATTTTATTCGCTCTTTCCAGGCAGGTATCACAAGGCGTCACTGGGCGAGGTAATAACCAATGCATCCGGTGCACAGGAAGATATTTATGTCAATAGCAGGTGCGTATGAGCAATAACGACAGCTACGCCGAGCTCGTGGTTCGGATCTCTCGCCCAACCGGAACGGGGGCCTACCAGGTCGAAGTAAGTTTCGACCGGGCCGACCAGCCCACCATTCCCCAGCCCGTTTTTGGCCTGGTCGAATTCGACTTTTCAGATTTGCCCGACCCGCACCTGGAGTCAGAGGAGTACGGCGTCAAGCTGCGTGACCTGGTCTTCGCCACCCCCGAGCTGACCAGCCACTACGCCGTCTGTCTGGCAACCGTCCAGCAGGACGGGCTGGAGCTGTGCATCCGCCTTGCCATCGATAACAACGCCAGCGAACTGCACAACCTGAAATGGGAAACCCTGCAGCGCCCAGCCTCCGGCGGGGCTGCCCAGCCGCTGGCCCTCGATCAAAACATGCCATTCTCGCGCTTCCTCTACAGCTCCGACTGGTCCGGAATTGACCTGCGCCCCAAAGGCGAGCTGCGCGCCCTGGTCGTAGTATCCAACCCGGCCGAACTTTCAGCCAACCCGGCCGGCTACGTCCTCAACACCCACAAAGAACTGCGCGACAACCAGTCGGTCTTCGTCACCCGCAGCCTATCCCCGGTGGATATCGAAGCCGAGCTGGATCGGATTGTGCCCGCCCTCTCCAACCTGGCTCAGCTGGAGATCATGGAAAGCCGCAAAGAGGGCCCCGACCGCCCCAGCATCGAAAACCTGCGCCGCAAGCTGGACGAAGGCTGGGATGTGCTCTACCTGGTTTGCCACGGCGTGCTGCTGGCGGCCGACATTACCAAATTGAACAGCCGGCGCAAGCCCGTCCTGGTGCTGGAAGACGAAGACGGCAGCCTGAAGCGGGTGGACGGCGAAGAACTGGCCAGCGCCATCCGCGGCCTGCCCAACGACAAACGCCCGCGGCTGGTTGTGCTGGTCTCCTGCCAGAGCGCAGGCAGCGACGCCACCCCCACCACCACCGACAAAGGCGCCCTGTCTGCCATCGGCCCGCAGCTGGTGGCGGCGGGCATTCCGGCGGTGATTGCCATGCAGGGCGACGCCCGCATGGATTCGATGGAAAAATTTATCCCGCGCCTTTTCGCCGAGCTGCACGAAGACGGCCGGATCGACCGGGCGGTTGCCGCCGCCCGCCAGGAGCTGGTGGATCAGGCCGATTGGTGGGTGCCCGTCCTTTACCAGCGCCTCAAAAGCGGCCGGGTCTGGTATATCCCCGGCTTTGGCGACAATTCGGGTGACTTTGAAAAATGGCGCAGCCTGAAAACCTTTGTCCAGCGCAAAATGTGTACCCCCATCATTGGCCCGGCTTTGGCCGAGCCCTGGCTCGGTCTGCAGAGCGACATCGCCCTCAAATGGGCGCGCGACAACGGCTACCCCTTCGACCGGGATGACCGCGACAACCTGCCGCGGATTGCCCAATTCCTGCTGCGCCGTGACGGCCCAAAATTCCTGCCGCTGACCTACCTGGAAGCCCTCCAGGCCCGCATAATCGAAAAATTCGGCCAGTACCTGTCAGCCGACCTGAAAAACCTGTCCTCCTGGTCCGAAACGGACCTGATCGCCGCCCTGGCAGCCATTTCCGAAAAGCATTGGGAAAAGCACCCCACCGAACCCCACATCCTGCTGGCAAAGTTGAAACTGCCCATCTACATCACCACCAGCCCCAGCAGCCTGCTGGAACTGGCGATCAAGAAGGTCAGCGGCCGCGAGCCCCATTCCCGGATCTGCCCCTGGTGGATGAACAACATCCCCGAAGAGCTCTGGTCGTTCGACAAAAAACCAACCAGCGAGGAACCACTCGTCTACCACCTGTTTGGCCGCCTGGATTACCCCGACTCGCTCGTCTTGAGCGAAGACAATTATTTCGACTTTCTGATCGGCGTCACCCGCAACAAAGACCTCATCCCAACCTCCATCCGGGATGCCATCACCCGCACCGCCCTGCTCTTCCAGGGTTTCCGCACCGAGGAATGGAGCTTCCGGGTCCTCTTCCGCACCCTGATGGCCCAGGAAGGCAGCAACCAGCTCAGAGGATACAGCCATGTTGCCGCCCAGATCGAACCCGAAGAAGACCGCCTGATCGACTCGCAGCGGGCCCGCAAGCACTTGCAAACCTATTTTGAAAGCGAGCGCATCAGCATCTTTTGGGGCCGCCCGGAGGAATTCCTCTCGGCCCTGGCCCAGCACATTCCAGATATTAATAAGTAACGGCGGTTCGGAGGTTGTTTTGGGTGGCTGCGCCACCCAAAACAACCGAACTGCCGTTACGTAGGCCTGCTTTTAGAGGTTATGTTATGAGTGACCCCAATCCACCCCGCACCGCCCGCCCAAACCCCTACGTAGGCCCACGCGCCTTCAACTTTGGCGAACAGATTTACGGCCGCGATATGGAGACCTACCGCCTGGTCAACCTGCTCAGCGCCGAGCGGATCGTGCTGTTCTATTCGCCTTCCGGAGCCGGCAAGACATCCCTAATCCGGGCGGCCCTGATCCCGGAACTGCAAGAACGCCAGTTTTTCGTCCGCAAGATGATCCGGGTCAACCGCGAGCCAACCCTCAAACCGGCCAACAAAAGCTATAACCGCTATCTCTTCTCGATGCTCAGCTCGCTCGAAGCGGACCAGCCCAAGGATGAACAATTCAGCGAACAGGAGCTGGCGGCCCTCAGCCTTGCCGAATACCTGCAGAAACGTCCGCTGCCTGCCGAAAACAACTTTGAAGTCTTTATCTTCGACCAGTTTGAAGAAATTTTGACCCTCGACCCCACCGACCATCCAGCCAAGCACGAATTTTTCAGCAAAGTTGGCGAAATGCTGGCCAACCGCAGCCGCTGGGCGCTGTTTTCGATGCGCGAAGATTTTGTCGCCGGCCTCGACCCGTTCCTGCGGCCCATCCCCACCCGCTTCTCGGCCCGCTTCCGCCTGGACCTGCTCAGCACCGCCGCCGCCGAAAAGGCCATTCAAGGGCCGGCTGCCAGCCAGAATGTGACCTTTAAGGATGAGGCCGCCAAAATCCTGATCGAAGACCTCAGCCTGGTTCAGGTCCAGCAACCTGGCGGCAAGGTCGTCAAACAGCTGGGCCAGTATGTCGAGCCTGTCCAGCTTCAAGTGGTTTGCGTCCGCCTGTGGGAAAACCTCAGCCCCGCCCAAAACGAGATTGATACCGCCGACCTGGCCCAGATTGGGGACGTCAACACTGCCCTGGCCCAATATTACGCCGAACAGGTCGCCGCCGCCGCCCTCGATTCGGGCGTGCACCAGCGCAATATTCGCGAATGGATCGAAACCAAATTGATCACCAAGCAGGGCATCCGCGGTCAGGCATTGCTGGGCTCCAACCTGAACGAAGGCCTGCCCGACTCGGTCGTCACCTTCCTCAACCGGGCCCACCTGGTGCGGATCGAAAACCGGGGCGGGGCCTTTTGGCTTGAACTGGCCCACGACCGCCTGGTGCAGCCGGTTCAAAACAACAACAGCGCCTGGTTCCAGGCCAACCTCAGCATGCTTCAGCGCCAGGCGGTCCTCTGGAAAGATGGCAAAGAAGAAAAATCGCTTTTACTCCACGGTGAAGCCCTCAAAGAGGCCGAGACCTGGAAAAAACTCCACCCGGGCGAGCTGAATGAGGCCGAAGAAAACTACCTCAAAGAATGTCAGGAGGCCCAAAAACGCGAGCTGGACGACCGGGCGCTGGCCGAGCAGGCGATCAAGCTGGAAGAACAAACCCGCCTGGGGGCCAAACTGCGCCAGCGCGCCGTCTGGCTGGCAGGCGCCCTCGTCAGCGTGCTGGTCGTGCTGATCATCGCCGTGGTGCTTGGCCTGGCGGCGGTCGCCAACGCCAACGAAGCCAAAACCCAAACCAACCTGGCCCTGACCGCCGAACAGGCCAGCCGCGACCAGGCCCAAACCGCAGTCGCCGCCCAAAATATCGCCCAGGTGCAGGTCAAAACCATTTCCGTGGCCCAGGCCCAGGCCCAAAGCCAGGCCTCCACCGCCACCGTGGCCCTGGGCGAGGCCGACATCCAGCGCCAGACCGCCGAAGCGGCCAGCCGCCTGGCCCAGACCGAAAAAGCCAAAGCCGAATACTCCAGCCAGCTGGCCGCCACCGCCGCCGCCGAAGCCGACAGCATGCGCGGCGTCGCCCTGCTCAACAGCCTGGTCAGCAACAGCCTGATCAATGTCGACTACCGCCCCGAGCTGGCCCTGCTCCTCAGCGTGGAAGCCTACCGGATTTCAAATACCCTCAAAGCCAAAAGCGCCCTGCTGAATGCTTTGCAGCACAACACCGCCCAGACCCTGGCCCCCTATTCCAAATCCATCCCGCAGCAGTATTCCACCATCCGGATGATTGCTTTTCAGCCCAATTCAAACAACGTCGCCTGGACCACTGCGAACGGCGTCAGCATGTGGGATATCGAAACCCAGGTTCTGCTCTGGACAGAAAATTACCAGCCCGAAACAACCTCCCTTGCCTTCAGCGTGGATGGCAGCCAACTGGCGGTGGGCGCCTTCAGTTCGGAAATCTACCTGCTGAACTCCCGGGACGGCTCGGTGGCCCAAATCATCCGCACCAACCTGCCCACCATTCTCAGCCTGGCCTTCAGCCCGGATGGGAAGTATCTGGCCGCGGCTGGCGGGGGCAGCACCATCTACCTCTGGGACACCAGCCGCTACGGGGCCGAACCGGTCGCCCTCAACCACCGCGAAAGCGGCGGCGTGCGCACCCTGGCCTGGTCGCCCAATTCCACCTATCTGGCCGGCGCCGGCAGCGCCCAAACCATCTGGATCTGGAACGTGCCCAACCAGGGGATTACCAACAAGATCGCCACCAACGCCCGCAACGTCAACAGCCTGGACTGGGCCGCCAATGGCCAGTGGCTGGCGTTTGGCGGCAATGGCGAAACCAACCGCAATGCGGGCATCTGGGATCAAATCAGCGGAGAGATCAGCCCGATACCCAACATCGCCCGCGAAATTCGAGCCGTGGCCTTCAGCCCCGATAACAGCGTCCTGGCAATGGGCGGCTATAACCTGTCGGTGACCCTGGTGGAAACCAAAACCTTTCGCCCGATTGCGCCCGCCATCCAAACCGACAGTACCGTGGTCACCCTGGCATTCCGGCCGGGCAAACCCAGCCTGCTGGCCTGGGGCAATGGCAATGCCAACATCGGCCTGTATGAGCTGAACGACCAGCAGCCCTTTTATCAATACCTGCCGAAGATGCCCGGCGCCGTCCAAAGCATCCGCTTCACCGCTGACCAGGCCGTCAACGTTGCCCTGAATGTCAACACCTTCATCCGGGTCTACAGCGTAGACCTCCAAAACGGCGACAACGAGCTGGTCTACACCCCGCCCTATGAAGCCACCGAGATATCGCTCCTCAGCCCGAGCGGCTCGCTGCTGGTGCGCGGCAAAGAGGACGGCGTGGTCAATACGGTCGACATCCTCAGCGCAGGTCCGGCCTTCAGCCAGAGCGCCACAATCCAAAAATACCGCGGCACCATCACCAGTATGGCCCTCAGCCAGGACAACACCCTGGCCGCCATCGGCATCTGCACCCAGGTCTCCCCAGAGACCGAAACCTGCCTCAAGAACGGGATCATCCTGCGCACCCTGGCCGACGGCGAGGCCGTGGCCGGGCCGGGGCATTTCGCTGACCTGCTCAACGGGCTGGAATTCCCCCAGGAGCAAAGCGGCTCCATCTCCAGCCTGGCCTTTGACCCCAGCGGCCGCTTCCTGGCCTCCGGCGCCAGCGATCACTCGATCGCCATCTGGAGCCTGGAAACCGGCCAGCTGGTGGTTCCACCGGTCACCAACCACCTCTTCCCGGTCAACAGCCTGGCCTTCAACCAGGCTGGCGCCATCCTCGCCTCGGGCGACACCAGCGGCAGCATCGTCCTCTGGGATATCGCCTCGCTCCAGCCCATCGGCGACCCGCTGCTTGGGCTGCCGTTTGCCGTTACCAGCCTGGCCTTCTCGCCCGACAGCACCCGCCTGCTCTCCGGCTACCAATCCGGCGATCTCTCGGTCTGGGATATCGCCATCGACTCCTGGATCCAGCGGGCCTGCGCCGTCGCCGGCCGCGGCCTGACCACCGACGAGTGGAAGCAGTACCTGCCCGGCGAACGCTACAACCCCACCTGCAAATAGGATGCTGTTGGCGAATCATTTTTGCCCACCCCCAGCCCCTCCCACGGGAGGGGAGAAATACTTTTTCGTAGTTTTGGCCGGTTTACACCGGCCATAACTACATAAAAAAAAACACCCCCGCCCTCGAGGGCGAGGGCCGGGGGGTGGGTGAATGAACACCTAAATCGATTCGCCAACAGTATCCAAATAGAAAAAAAGAGAGAGATGGGTGGCTGCGCCACCCATCTCTCTCTTTTTTACTGCCTTCTATATTGACATTCCTACATTTAAGGCATACACTTAAGTTGTCTTACAATAATACCCATCGGGGCGGGCCGCAGGTCCGCCTCTGTTATTGTCAAAAGGAGCCACCATGAGCATAATCGAAGTATCCAAACTAACCAAATACTACGGCAAAGCCCGGGGTATTGTGGATGTTTCATTCAATGTCGAGGAAGGTGAAATTTTCGGTTTCATCGGACCCAACGGCGCAGGCAAATCCACCACCATCCGCCTGCTGCTCTCGTTGATCCACCCCACCAGCGGCAGCGCCAAAATCTTTGGCCAGGACGTGACCACCAACGGCCCCCAGATCCGGCGCAGCATCGGCTACCTGCCCTCCGAAGTCTACTACTACGAAGGCATGAAAGTCCTCGATCTGCTCAAATATTCGGCCAGCTTCTTTGAAGGCGACCACACCAAACGCATCCGCGAACTTTCCGAGACTATGGAGCTCGACCTCAACCGCCGGATCTCCGACCTGTCGTACGGCAACAAGAAGAAAGTCGGCATCGTCCAGGGCCTGCTCCACAGCCCCAAACTGCTCTTCCTGGATGAGCCCACCTCCGGTCTCGACCCCCTGATGCAGCGCAAATTCTTCAACCTGATCCGCGAAGAAAACGCCCGCGGCGTGACCGTCTTCTTCTCATCCCACATCCTGGGCGAAGTTCAGCGCCTGTGCACCCGGGTCGGCATCATCCGGGATGGCGGCATCGCCGACATCTCCGACATCCGCACCCTGCAGCAAAACAACTACAAAAAGGTGCGCATCACCGCCGACGATCTGAAACCCGAAGCCTTTGGGATGCCGGGCGTGACCAATGTGGTCAGCGAAAGCAACACCCTCAGCTTCTTCTTCAAGGGCGACATCAACACCGTTCTGGCCAAAATCGGCACAGTCCGCCTGAGCGACATCACCATCGAAGAGCCCACCCTCGAAGAGATCTTCATGCACTACTACGAATAGGCCCAGCTCATGAACCCCAATATTTACCTCCATGAGTTTCGCATTCGCCTCAAATCGGTGCTGGTCTGGTCGCTGTCGGTCACCGGTCTGATTGTGTTCTTCTTCTCGCTCTTCACGGTCTTTGTCGACCAGGCCGAGCTGATGCAAGAACTGCTGAAAAGATACCCGCCCGAACTGCTGGAAGCCTTTGGCATGACCAAGATGGATATGTCCAGCGTGCTGGGCTTTTACAGCCTGGTCTTCCTTTTCGTCCAGCTCTGTCTGGCCATTCAGGCCAGCAACTATGGCTTTGGCCTGGTCTCGATCGAAGAGAGCGAACTGACCGCCGACTTCCTGCTCAGCAAACCCGTCAGCCGGGTTCAGGTGCTCACCAGCAAACTGCTGGCAGCCCTCACCAGCCTGAGCGTGACCAACCTGGTGGTCTGGGTCAGCACCTTTGTGGCCATCACCCTCTTCAGCGGCGGCCACGAATATGACCCTGCCCTGCTGGTCCAGCTTTTGCTCGGGATCGTCATCTTCCAGCTCTCCTTCCTCAGCATTGGGCTGATCATTTCGCTGCTGGTCAAGCGCGTCCGCTCGGTCACGCCCTATGCCATGGGGCTCGGTTTTGGCGCCTATGTCCTGAATGCCTTCGGCGGCCTGCTGGGCGATGTCCCGCTCGAACTGCTGACCCCCTTCAAGCACCTGGATGCAGCCATCATGGTCCAGAACGGCGGCTACGATCTGCCTCTGGTCCTGCTGAACGTCACCATCAGCGTCCTCTGCCTGGCTGCCGCCTATATTCTCTACATTCGCCGCGACATCCACGCCGTATCATAGGAGCTTGTGCCATGAATATCTTTTTTCAAGAACTCAAAGCCAATCTCAAGTCGCTCATCATCTGGCTCGTGATCATGAGCATGCTGATCATGGTTGGGGTGGCCAAATTTTCGGCCTTTGCCGGCGACCCCGAAATGCTCAAGATGCTGGACGCCATGCCTCCCGCCATGCTGGATGCCCTGAACTTGCGCGCCTTTAACCTGACCACCCTCAGCGGTTTTTTTGGGATCATGTTCGTCTACTTCGGCCTGCTGGGCGCGATTGCCGGCGCCATGTGGGGCAGCGACATCATCTCCAAAGAAGAGCGCGACCGTACGGTGGAATTTTCCCTCGTCCTGCCGGTCTCGCGCAGCCGGGTCATTACGGCCAAAGCCCTGGCCGCCCTGGTCAACTGTGTCGTCTTCATGCTCGTCACCTGGGGCATCTCACTGGCCGCCGCCCAGTCCTACAAACCCGACCAGGCCTTTTTTGATTTCCTCAGCCTCGAAATGCAGGCCATGTTCGCCATCGAGCTGATCTTCCTGGCGGTTGGGCTGCTCCTGGGCTGCGCTATGAAACAATACAAACTCTCCGGTTCGACCGCCGTCGGGCTGATCCTGGGCACCTATTTCCTCAACAGCATGGCCAGCATGGATGAAAGTTTGAACTTCCTCAAATACTTCACCCCCTTCAAGTATTACGACGCCGCCGAATTCTTCCGCACCGGTCAGCTGGATGGCGGGTTCATGCTCCTCTCCGCCCTGATCATCCTCGTCTGCCTGGCAGGCGCCTACTGGGTCTACAACAAACGCGACCTGTATATCTAAAGAGATTTTTGGGTGTTTTTTGGGTGGCTGAGCCACCCAAAAAACACCCAAATTATCTTTTTTAAGATAACCCTGTCTCTGCCGCCGGTAAGGGGGCGTGTAGTTCGGGCGAAAGCTCAAAACAGCGGAAGAGATCAGCGATGAAGTGGATCCGTTCGGGCAGGCTGCCCCACAAGGCAGCGCCAGATTGGGCGGTGCTGTTGGGGGTGGGGTCAATTTGGGCGAGCAGGGCCAGCAGATCGGGGTTGTGGATCTGGCTCAGAGCAAGCGGGATGGGCACGGGCAGGTCCTCACCCAGGCGCAGCCGGGGGTGGCCGGGCAGGTCGAGGGTCATCATGGTTCGGGTGACAATCCACTGCACATCCAGGCGCACGACGGCCAGCAGGGCTTCGACTGCCCGCTCAAATGGTTTCAGCCGGCCCGTCAGGCGTAAAACCAGCAGGCCGGCCGCCGCCCACCAGCCCAGCCCGGGTTTCAGCAGGTTGAGCAGGTTGGCGGCCAGGGCCTCGGGCGGCGCGACCGGTGCGGCGAGCGCTTCAACAATTTGCGGCTGGAGGCGGGTTTGTTCGTGCAGACCGATCTCCAGATTGGCCAGCAAGAGCAGCTCGGTCTGGGCCTGGTCATCCGTCTCAGACAGGGCCTGGCAGTAATGCAGAAACGCCGAGCGCAGCCGCCCCTGACCGTCGGGCGGTTCGCCGGGGCGCAGCTCATCCGCAAAGCGGGCAATCCGCTCCGGATCAGTGCCGCCGGCGGGGAGGATTTCGGCGTAGAAGCGGGCAAAATGATGGGCGATTTCAGCGAAAACCTTCAAGTTGCCAGCAGCCACGGCCGCGCTGGAGCGTTCAAAGGCAGCCTGTGGGTCATACACCTTCCAGAAGAGGGTCATCAGACCCCGGGCTCCCAGGCTGGCACCAAGCTGGCCGGCGGTTTTGACCAGGTTTTGCAGCGCCTGTTCGGCGGCCTGGCGGGAATGCAGCCCCAGCTCGGCCTGCAGGGTGTGCGCCAGGTCTTCCTTGCGGATCGTCTGGCCGGCCTGGCGGGAGGCCCAGGTGGCAAAACTGCACCAGTTGGCTTTTCCGCCGGTGCGCTCGGCCAGCACCTGGGCCAGGTCGTGGTAACAGAGCGTGATCTGCCGGTTGCGCTCAACCGGGTCGCCAATCGCCGCGATTCGGGCAATGTCCTGCGTGGTGGGGATAACCATTAAAACCTGCTTTCTGATCGTACTCGAAAAGAGGTTGTTTTTGGTGTTTATTGGGTGGCTGCGCCACCCAATAAACACCAAAAAATCTCTTATCCCGAGCTGAGATTAACGATAAAGTTGAATTATACAAGAAGAATGAGCCCTGGAACAGATCTTTCCAAACCTTGAGGTGCTGCACATTCCCCTCTTCCCACCACCCGAGAGGTGCGGCTCTGGGGAACTACAGAATCACTGAGAGGATGAATAAAGTGAGAACACTGAAAAATGCCTTTCCGGGCACGAGATTTTTCAGTGTTCTCAGTCAACTCATCCTCTCAGTGATTCTATCGTTCTGGTCCGCCGGAAAGAGAAGGAAGTGGCGTTCAGATTTGGTATAATCAACCACCCACCCTGCTCGAACAAAGGTATATGCGAATTAGCACCCCATGGAAACAACCCCAAACAAAACCCCTGCCCAGGAATATATCGAAAAGAATTACCGCTTCAACTTCGTGGTGAACACCCTGGACGGCGCCAGCTTCTGGTTCGGGATGAGTTTCATCTCGTCCGCCATCATCCTGCCGCTGTATGTCAGCCACTTCACCAGCAATCCGATCCTGATCGGCCTGATCCCCTTCCTGGGCACAGCCGGGGTGCTCATCCCGCAGCTCTTCACCGCCAACGCCATCGAGCGCACGCCGATTAAGAAATATGTCGCCGCCGGCTTTGGTTTTGTTCTCGAAAGAGTGCCCCTCTTCTTGATGGCGCCTTTCGCCTTTTTCCTGGCTGCCAGCCAGCCCGCCCTGGCCCTGCTGGCCTTTTTCGTCTTGCTGGCCTGGCACACTTTCGGCGCCGGCCTGATCATCGTGGCCTGGCAGGACATGATCGCCAAGATCATCCCGGTCGAAAGGCGCGGCCGTTTCTTTGGCATCACCAACTTTATCGGCAACGGCACCGGCATCCTGGGCGCACTGGCGGTCACCTACCTGATCGACCAGTTCACCTTCCCCATGGGCTACGTCATCGCCTTTGGCATCGCCGGCGCCATGATCTTCATCTCCTGGATCTTCCTGATGCAAACCCGCGAGCCGGCCATCCCCAACAACAAACCGCCCATCTCACAGATGGCCTACCTGCGCTCCCTGCCCGAAATTTTGCGCAAAGACCACAACTTCATGCGCTACCTGCTGGCTTCTTCCGTCTATTCTTTGAGCGGAATGTCCACTGGTTTCCTGATCGTTTACGCCGTCAAAACCTGGAGCCTGCCCGATTCAGAGGCGGTCGGGTTTACCATCGCCATGCAGGTCGGGCTGACCCTGGCCAACCTTTTCTTTGGCTTTTTGGCCGACCATAAAGGCCACAAACTCAGCCTGGAAATCTGCCTGCTGCTGAATGTGCTTTCGATCGGGCTGGCGGTCATCGCCCCCAGCCCGCTCTGGTTCTTCCCGATCTTTTTCATCCGCGGCGCCATCAGCGCCGGCATCATGATCTCCGGGATCTCGATCGTCTACGAATTCACCGGCGACGAAAACCGCCCAACCTACATCGGCCTGGCCAACACCCTGCCCGGGGTTGTCAGCGCCATCGCCCCGCTCTTTGGCGGCTGGCTGGCCGGCGCCCTGAACTACCAGACCGTATTCGTGGTGGCCACCCTCATCGGGGCCGCCGCCTGGAGCCTGCTGCGCTTCACCGTCCGCGAGCCGCGCAAGGCGGCGTAGGAGCGAAAGGCCGCATTCGATCCCAACCCATCCGGCGACTGAAGTCGCAGCGACAACTGCAAAGCCTGGCTGCCGGTGAGTACACCGGCCCCAGGCTGATCAGGTCATGGGGGTGCCTATCTCAGTCGGCGCCGGTGTACCCATCGACCGATGTACCCATCGTCAGGCCGACTTCGCAAATGTTGCTGCGACTTCAGTCGCCATGCACTTCACGCTACAATAAATAACGTCCGTTCGGGATAAGAGATTTTTGGGTGTTTTTTGGGTGGCTACGCCACCCAAAAAACACCCAAAATAAACTCTGGGGTTAAATATTTAAACTTCGTTATCTCCTGGCGTACCAGAGGCGCACGGCCGCCAGCGACAAACCAGCCAGCAGCCACAATCCGGTCCAAAGCGCTCCGCTGCCCGCAGAGAACGAGCGCAGCTCGACCGGGGTCGGGCCAACCGCATTGCCCACCGCCCACTCCGAGAATTCCCCCAGGCCGGCGTGCCAGACAGTGCTGGTGTTGAAACCCGTCCGGGCGCAGCTCCAGCCGCCCCCGCTCAGCGCTTCACACACGTTGGGGTCGCTCAGGTTGTTGTGCGGCAGGGTCAGGGTGGCCTCGTACACCCCTGCGCCGGTGTTGGGGATCAGGTTCCACCAGACCCCCGTCTGGATGCCCGGCGTGGCGTCCGGGTGGTTCTGGTCCTGCCGGATCACCTCCAGACTGGTCAACCCGCCTGGCTGGGTCACATTCAGGCTGACATTCGCCAGCCCAAAGCTGATCGTCCCCAGGCCAGCCACCGGGCGGATTTGTCTGATCCAGCCCTGGTTGCTCAGCGCCCCGCTCAGGGTCAGACTGGACTGGGTGGTCAGGGTGACGCCGGTCGAGACGCTGACATTATTCAGAGCCGCCGCCTGCAGAATGCTCTGCACGCCCGAACCATTGAAGACCAGGCTGCTGCCGGTGACGGTGTGCCCGCCTGCCGCACCGGGGTCAAAGTCGCCCTGGATGGAGACGTTCCCAGCCGCCGGCAAAACCTTGGCCTGATTATTAAAGACCAGGTGCCCATACTGCCCGGGGGCCACCGCCTGCCCGGGAGCCGCCTGGCTGTAGGCCGTGGTGGAGAGCAGGCGGGCCATGCTGCCGCTGCCGGTCACGGTCGAACCGAGGATGGTAAAGGTCTTGCTGTAGATATTCAGCGTGCCGCTCTGCAGGGTCAGCGTGCCGCCCACCGTCGCAGCGCTCAGGGTCACATCCACCCCGGCCGGGTTGTTAACCGTCAGGTGGTGAAAGGTCGTGGCTGCCCCGCCCAGGTTCTGGACGGCGCTGCCGTTCAGGGTCAGGCTGCCGGTCCCGGCCTGGAAGGCGCCCTGGTTACTGAAATTGCCGCTCAGGGCCAGGCTGCTGGAACCCAGTTGAAACGTCCCCTGGGCCAGGGTCAGGCTGCCGCGCAGGGTCACATTGCCGGCCAGGGCGACGGTCGTATTCTGAGGAACCGTCACACTCTCGGTGTAGGTCCCGCCGTAGACGCTGACCAGCCCATTCTCAGACCCGGCTGCAATGGC
>Ga0268298_10001368_pt1 | contig 28903 bp, 30 predicted proteins | sample WWTPWeurt_MetaG_FD_194462 | JGI IMG/M metagenome (GOLD analysis project Ga0268298, IMG submission 194462) | Activated sludge microbial communities from WWTP in Nijmegen, Gelderland, Netherland - WWTP Weurt | ecosystem: Engineered > WWTP > Aerobic digester > Activated sludge | place... | reverse complement strand
TGGAGATTTTAAACCGTGAGACTCTTGCGGCCGGCAGCGCGACGACGAGAAAGGACGAGGCGTCCTTTATGAGTAGCCATTCTCGCGCGAAAGCCGTGAACCCTGACGCGCTTTTTCTTTTTTGGTTGATAGGTTCTTTTCATAATTAGTTAATGGTTAATAGTTTATGGTTTATAGCAAGGCTGTATTTTAACACAAGGAGAGGGGATTTGTCACGGAGGGATACACTTGCAACCTATTTTAAATTGTGGAAAAAATGGGGATAATTATGGTTAGTATATGGTATATGGTTTATAGCATATAGTTTAATTAACTGCCCTGGGACAATTTTTTATGGACGCAAACAATGTGTGGCGAGCCGTCTTGACCGACCTGGAACTCACCCTATCTAAACCATATTTTTCCGGATTCATCAAACCATTAACGCTTGTGTCGCTGGAGAGTGAGGGTGAGGGGCTATTGGTAACAATAATGTGTCCAACCAATTATCACGTACAGATGTTGGAAGATAAATATGGCAAACACATAAAAAAGGTGATAGAGCGCATAACTGAGAAAACTTGCCAGATTATATATGACGTGGGAAAGGACAGCTTGGTTGAGCAGACAGGGTCGCTACCACTTTTTCAACCTACCCCCAAACCAACAGTTACCATTGGGAGTGGGTCACACAACCTAAACCCTCGCCTAACCTTTGACACCTATATTGTGGGCTCATCTAACAACTTTGCTTATGCGGCGGCGCAGGGAGTAGCGAAAAGCCCAGGAACTAGATATAACCCACTTTTTATTTATGGTGGAGTAGGACTTGGGAAGACCCATCTTATGCATGCAATTGGACATGCAGTTTATGTGGATCACCCAGACTGGGACATTATGTATATATCGGCCGAGACTTTTGGGAGTGATTTAATCGCGAGCCTACAAAACAAGAGAACGGCAGCATTTAAGAAAAAATATCGAGCACCAAACTTACTATTAATCGATGATATACAGTTTATTGCAGGGAAGGAGTATATTCAGGAAGAATTTTTTCACACTTTTAATGAACTCTATATGTCACAGAGACAAATCATCCTCACTTCTGACCGCCCGCCACAAGAGATTTCGAGACTTGAAGAAAGACTGTCCTCTAGATTTATGGGAGGACTCATGGTTGATGTACAAGCTCCCGACTTTGAAACGAGGATGGCAATCCTTACACAGAAATGTATGGCCTTAGGACTTGAAGTTTCGCCAGACCTAATCTCATTACTTGCTGAAAAGGCGGTTGGTAATATCCGAGAACTAGAAGGAACGCTGCAAGCAATACTCGCCAAGGCACATTCTGAGAAGCGTCCAATCGATCAGGATCTGATTAGAGAGCACTTTGGTGCGGCATCAGAGCGGAGAAATCATAGGGTAAGACCCCAGGCTGTAATCAATAAAACTGCACAGTACTTCAGTTATAAGGTGGCAGAGCTAGTTGGAGGGAGTCGCAAAGCACCACTAACAGCAGCAAGACACGCGGCGATGTATTTATTATATGAGGAGCTATCTCTTCCTTACGTACAAATAGGGGAGTTGTTTGGAGGGAGGGATCATACAACCGTGATTCATGCAGTTGAAAAGATTAAGGAAGAGCTAAAAAGTAATCCAGAGCTTTCGAAATCTCTCGCCGACATTAGACATGAGCTTTAAGTTATCCACAATCTTTGTGGATAAGTGTGAGGAAAAGTGCGGGAAAACATGAGGATAACTTGAGTAAAAATGAGGAAAAGTATGTTATCAACAATTAAAGAATTATTATCCCCAAACTTTTCCGAGCTGTTTTCCACCGCCTTTACCAGGCTTTTATCCACATATCCACAGCCTCTATCAACACTACTAGTTAAATATATAAACTATTAGCAACTATAGTAAATTAAGTAAGGTACAATGGAAAAGCAAAGATTTTGAAAGGCGATAAGATGAAAATAGAAATACTCCAGGAAGAATTACTTAAAGGGTTATCAGTTGTAGTACGAGCAGTCTCGACTAGGACACAGTTGCCAGTATTATCGACAATAAAAATAGAAGCTCTGCCGACCGAATTAGTTCTATCAGCAACTGACTTGGAAATAGGGGTGAGACACATAATTCCCGCAAAGGTTGAAGCGCAAGGAGTGGTGGCGGTACCAGCGAAAACTTTTAACGAGCTATTAACAACACTTGCTCCTGGGAAACTGTCGATCGAGCTAAAAGAACAAAGTCTGATTATCAAATCAAAAGGCTTTACGGGTAAAATCGCAACAATCGAAGCATCAGAGTTTCCAGCACTACCTACAATGAAAGAATCTTTAGTTGAGGTGTCGGCTGTAGAGCTTTTGAGAGGAGTTTCAAGCGTTGGATTTGCGAGCGCGAAGGAGTCACTACGACCAGTGCTTACTGGAGTGCTAATGGAGGTATCACAGAGTCTCAGGGTGGTTGCAACCGACGGGTTTAGGTTGGCCGTATCAACCATCGGAATTAAAGGTGCTACCACTAAAGCACAGTCTTTGCTGGTTCCCGCACGAGCGCTGTTTGAATGTGGAAAGATTCTGAAGGATGGAATTATCAAGATGGGATATCTCGCTGAATCGAAGCAGGTTATGTTTGTGGGCGAGCAAACGCAGCTTAGTTCGCAGATAATTGAAGGAAACTTCCCTGATTACAACAAAATATTACCGAAAGAGTTTGTGACAAGAATGGTTATTCCAAGAGAAGAGCTTTTGTCGGCGGTGAAGACTGCGCTTGTTTTTGCACGAGACAACTCAAACATGATGCGTTGGCGAGTCGAGAGTGGCAAACTTATGATTTCATCGAGTTCGAGTGGAAGCGGGGAGGGATTAGTTGAGATTATCGTGAAGGCTGAAGGGGAAGAATCTCTTGAAGTAGTGTTTAATGCAAAGTATGTGATTGATTATTTAACTTTACTTTCCAATGAGTCGGTATGGGTAGGGCTTGGGGGAAAGTTGGCACCAGGAATGATTGCTGAGAGTGAGAATGGAAAAGATAATGCGTTCTATGTTGTAATGCCGATTAATGCGTAGGGCCGGAAATTTCGGAGTGTCGGGTGATCGGCGATTCGGCAGGTCAGTTGGTCGGTTTATCAGGTGGAGTTGGTTGAGTGTTGAGTTTTTGAGTAAGGGCAGCCTGAGTTTGTTTTATCGCTTGAGCTTCGGCCTCTTCTTTTCTGCGCAACGCCTCTCTGGGATCGGTGGTAATTAGGGCGTGCTCCTCGGGCGAAGCCACGACTCGCATGGCGACGTGATTTTGACCGGCGAAAAAGAGTGATTCACCAACTTCGGCAGTTAGGAGTAGATGGCGCTCTCCTTGAGAGAGGTAAAAAACGTTAGCTAGTTTTTCGATGGCACTGGTGCTCTGCTTCATTAAGACTTGAATACTGGCGTTACTCACAATGGCTTTGCCGTGATCGTCTTTTAGGAAGTCCTCGACATCCTGAGTGATAGTGGTCAGACCTAGGAAGTATTTGCGAGCTCGCTTGGCGATGCCATAGAGGAAGGTGGCGGAGTCTTCGTTTTTCATAAGATACCAGGCCTCATCGACTACCAAAAGACGGCGCTTGAGATCTCTTTTTACTTTAGTCCAAATATAGTCAAGAATAATAAAAATGGCGGTTGGGCGTAACTCGTCTTGCAAATTCTTAATACCAAAAACTGTCAGTTGCTTGCCAAAATCAACATTACTCTTTTGAGAGAAGATTCCTTGAAAACTACCCTTAACATATTTTTCTAGGCGGTCGGCAAGGCCACGGGCTACGGCTTCTTCCATTCCAACTAATGCTTTATAAAGATCTTCCATCAGGGGTGGCTCGTTTTTGTGGGTTGTTGGATCTCTATTGATCCCCTTCATTTGGTAAGTCATGACGAGCGCTCGATCTAAGAGCGCCTCTTCTTGAGCGGTAACGTCTCCTAGCATGATTTTGAGGAGAGAGTGGAGGGAAATTATTTTCATTGCTAGTTCGTTTTCATCGGGTTCGGCGAGCTGGGGGAGTTCAAAAGGATTGATGCGGTTGGGGGAGGTAAAGCTGAAGTCGATATAGGTGCCATTAACGGTCTGAGCCATTTTGCGATATTCGTCTTCAGGATCGATGATAATAACTTCGGTTTCGAAGAGGAGAGAGCGAAGAATTTCGAGCTTTACCATGTAGCTTTTACCACTACCAGATTTGGCAAAAACAACCATGTTGGCGTTCTCGAGGCTAAAACGATCAAAAACGACAAGGCTATCATTGTGCTCATTGATACCATACATAATGCCTTCGTTGGCGGTTAGTTCGCTACTGGTAAAGGGAAAAGTAGTGGCAAGACTGGTGGTGTCCATGTTGCGATTAATTTTGAGAAAGTCTTTGCCCATAGGCAGAGTAGTCTTAAAGCCGTCCTCAATTTGAAGGGTGGCGGTTTTGGCGACGATCAGAAGAGCTCCGAGAGTGGATTTGATGTGGTTGGTGACTTTGTCGAGCACATCTCTTTTGTCGTCGCGAATGGTGATATAGAGGCCAAACTGAAAGAAACGTTCGGCACCCTTGGCGAGTTGTTCTTGGAGGCTCCGTGCGTCCTCTAGCTTGACTTGGGTATCGATATTAATGATTTTGCCACGTTGGATATCACCTTGGAGCTCCGCCTCCATTTCGGCAATCTTGCGCCTCAAGTCTTCGATGACCCCCTTACCATCGACAGGATAGATAAACATGGAAATAGAAAGGGAGTGGGGAAAATTGATGAGCGGAGAGAGCCAGTTGGCATTAACAAAGCGAGGATAACCGGCAACAAACAGAGTGCGATAGTAGGTGTCATTAATTTTGACGTCAGACCAGTCTACCTCGATGGCTTCGGGGGCGATAATATCTTTGACGTTAGTGGTGCCAGAGGCAAGGACCTGGATAGGAGGCGAGACGGCTGGTCCCTGGTCTTCGGATTTTTTGTTTTTGCCAGCAAAAGGAAAGGGCAAGTTCATATGGGAATAGTATAGCGTGTTTTTGTAGGCAAAAACTATCTAGCAATATTTGGGGCGACAACTGGTGTCTCGTAGTCGGCGGCAGTGGTGAACTTTTGGCCTTTGACGGTAGAGTTGTAATAGCCATGGAAGAGCTTCATGAGGTTTTGGCTATTTAACTGCTGCGCGGTTAAACCAATTCTAGTTAACTGTTTAATGATGTGATCTCTTTTGGGTTCAAGGTCGGCCTTGGCGCGGCTAAGGAGTTCTTCGGTTATTTCAACCTTACCAGAAAGAGTTACCATTTGATACGAGACAATAATATAGAATTTTTTATCGAGCACGTTTTGTTCCTGGATGGTGGTTTCGATGAAGTTTCGATACTGACTCATGCGAGTTTTCATGGTTTCATCCTTTAGTTTTTTCTCCTGCGCAACTAGAAGTTCAAGATAGCTACTAATGTCCTTTTTTTCAGATTTAATGACAATTTGAACAGGGAAACTAAGCGAGTTTAAAAGCCCTGCGTAAGCGTAGATTGTGGCGTCTTGTTCTTCCTCGGAGAGGAGACCAAAGTTGATCGCGGAAGTTTGAATAACGACACTAATTAGGCCACCACGGAGTACGACCACGTCATCTTGAATGGTTTCTACTTCGAGGTGATCTTGGGTGGTTGCAACAATAATCGAGTCAGACATGTGACAAGTATAACAGTTTCGACTTGGTGTGTTCCACACGAAAAAGCGGTCTATCACCGCCTGCTGGCGGAGCGACCTCGAGCTCGGGCTGCCCGCCCTGCGCTAAATTTTTCTTAGTGAAGTCACACCACGTCGACACTGCTGATTAGTTGTTTGCGGAGATTTCAAAGGGCTGAATAATTGAATCGTTGATAACCAGTTGCTGTGCGGGGAATGTGTGACCGTCTGCCTCGACCTCGATGCGGTAGGTGCCTGGGGATAGGGGGGTGCTGGTAGCGAACTGGCCGAGGGCGTTAGTTTTCATAGCGCGAGCAGGGACGCCTGCCACATCTAATACTTGAACTATCGCACCCTCAACAAGTTTACCTTCTCTGCTGGTTGTAACGCCGACTATCAGATTGGGACTTCTGGGCGGAACTGGGAGATTGATAGATTTAAGCTTGGTGTTGGCGGTTGACTGAGAGGTGGCCACAACTGGTTTGGGAGTAGAGGAGAAGATGAGGTTATTTGGCACTGAGGTTGCTTGAGCTTTTTCTATATTTAGAGTTGAGCCCACTATAGCAGTTGGTTGGATTTTAGGAACAGAAACTGGTTTAGCTGGACTGATTGGAGGAGGAACTGTTTTTTCGGCGGCCTTTAGTTTGCGAACGGTGATGGCGGGTTTATCAACAATAACATTGTTTTGTATGGTGGGGGATATCGGACTCGTCGGAGTGGTTGAAAATAAAGAGTTGAGGGATTTAATCTGTACGTCTTCGGCTTGCGAGAGCTCTGATGAGGGAGTGTTATTGATTTTTTGAGTTGGGGCTTTGATGGTTTTGGTGATGGTGTTGGTTGCGGCAATGGGATGAGCGGTGAAAGTAAAGATAGTTGGAATTTTGTTAGTTTTTTTCCAGGTGAAACGAGTGGGTTTGTATATGGCGTGGACAAAATTTATGATCCATTGATCAAGGGGTCGATCTTCAATGGGAAAAAAGGCGAGGGCGATACCAAAAAAAACAGAGAGTAAAATAAGAGGCGCCTTAAAAATAAAGAGTAGATTACTACTATAGAAAAGAACCGCGAGAACTAGCCCAGATGCAAGCTCAAGAAACTGTTTAAGAGTCATGTCTCCAACAAGGCGGAATTGATATTGAGTAACATTCTGAGGTACTGGATGCTGGTTCATACACTATCAGTTTATCAGAGAATCAGGGGTTAGATAATCTAAGGTGATTAGTTAGAAAAAGTATAGGTGTGGCTGTCTGGGTCCAGACCATTTTCTTTAACCCAGTCGCGAACAGTATTGAGAATAATGTCTCGTTCGACGTTTTCTTTTTTGAGAATTATTTCGAGCGTTAATTCTTTTTGATACTGAACCTTAAAACCCGGTTGTTCATAGGGTATTTTTGCGGCCAGCGGGTAATTTTTCTCAATCTCCGATTTTACTTTATTTATTATTTCATAGTCAGTTTGAGTGTCTTCGGTTGTCAAATAGAAAGTATGTAGGAGTTCTCCCTGCCAATTTATGTTGAGTGTGTAAGGTGTAATTCTTGATAACTGATTTATTGGTTTAACTGACAACTGTTTGTCAGACTGTTGTTTGATTTGCCACGCCGACTCAGGAATGCTGGTGATAGTAAATTTCTCAGCCGCGATAGCCCTATCATATTTCAAAATAATGGTGCCAATAGTTGAAAAATTACTCGAGCTATTCGCGGGAGTACTTCCAATGAGAATTGGAGGCACTTCTTTTTTTGGGAGAAGGGAGTAGAAAAATAGGAGGGTTGTTATTATAGAAAATATGATTATTGCTTTTTTATTCACAAAAAATTTAAACATGTCTTTATCCTAAAGTTTTTTTAGACACCCAGCAACCATTGAAGTTGGAAAGGGGGTGTTGTTACTAACAACTCCATTGCCAACATAATTGGCATCAATCCCAGTGAGAGTTCCACCATTGTTGCCCTTTACGACAAAAATGTGGCCGATAGCGCCATCAATAATTCCAAAATCCCCCGGCTGACACCATTGTGCTCCCTGAGTAAATTTATAACCAGGCGTTGATCCAGTGATATATCCGGCAGCGACAGGTTGTCCAGGTAGGTCATTACCGCCACAGCGAGCAGAAGCACGAGCAAAACCAATACACTGAAGCCAGTTATAACCAACGGCTGAGCGTTGAATTGCGTCAACTACGTCTGGAGCAAGCTTGGCTGCTACAAGACAGCCAATATTCGAAGTAACTAGCGAACCAGTGAGGGTTTTTCCAGCGCCATAACAAGCGTCTAAGTATTTGACTAAACACTCAGCGCAAGATGCAACACTACTGCGAGTGGATGAGGATGAAGTTGTTTTAACTTCAGTCCCAGTAGATTCTTCATTACATAAAATTTCTGTCACTAACTGAGTGACGCTGCTACCAACATCAAGGCGGGAGCTTGACTGTAGGAAATAAAAAAACAATACAACCACAAAGACTATCGAAAAGGAAAAGGTTAAAGCGAGGAGGAATATTGCAACAAGACTGTCCCAAAGAACCTTCAGAATTCCGTGGAGTGCTTCAACTATGGTGGTGAGTAATAAGGGGATGCCAAGTGTTACGAAATTAACGGCCGCCAAGACGGCACCCTTTATTAGGGGTAGGAGTCCAAAGAGATTGTCGGCATCGCCGTTGATAACAGAGCCAAGATAGTCTTTCACTTTTTGGAAAAAAGCCTTGCCAACTTCCCAGGCTACTTGAGCACCAAGAATCAAGAGACCTATTCCAGCCTCGCTTGTGGCTGCTCCGATCATCGTCGCGATTTTGTCACCGAGCCCAGCAGCAATTTTGTTCCCTGCTGACTTTATGGCGAGTTCTATTGATTGGCCAAGGCCAAGCTTTAGTGCCTCAAAAGATTTAAAGTTTGCTTTTTGAGCTGCCCAGTTTAAAACATTTCCCCATTTGCGTTCAACAAAAAGCGAGCCAGCATTGCCCCAGCTAGCATCTGCCTTAAAAAAAGCACGGGAGAAATCTGCGACTTGTCTGAACCCGCCAGAATACCAAGCGCCGCTTCTAGCCAGCTTGTTGCTCCACTTAAAAGTGCGTAAGGCAATCCCTTTTTCGATATCGATCCAGCGATCGTATAAAAATCCAACTGGATTGAGAATCGAGAATTTTAAGCCAGTTTTCCCGATAGGAATACTAGTCTTGTCAAGAATTTTTTCCCAAGTATTGAGGACAGTGTTTGCGGGCCAGTTAAGAACATCTTCAACCTTGTCATATCCATGCCAGATTTTTTGCATGAAATTGTCGTAGGGACTGCGAATTGCGAGGGCGTTGCCACGTATTTTGGCAAGCATGTCTTGAATGGCAAGTCCTGGATTGCTTCTAACTTGACTTTGGTAGTGGGCAAAGTCAGCGCGTGTGGCGATTAATTTCTTTAAATTGCCAATTTGACTAAGGTCAGCTTGAGCACCCTTTTTAAGTTCTGCCTCTAGGGCGGTAAGTGGATCTTTGGTATTGTAGTTTGCGAGTATTTTTTGCTCGATTTGATTTAAATCGTTTTGACTTAACCATGGTATTTCAGGCGAAACCCCAAGCTGAGCGGCTAGTGAAAATGTTGCGAGGATACGGGGGTTGCGATCTCGCAGCGTCACCCCAATTATTTGTTGGCTTGTGGTTAAACGAACTTCTTCAAGATAAGCACTAATGGAGTCAAAGTTTGAAACTACGCTTGGATCAAGTCCGGCGGCAGCGAGGGCATCTTTGGCAATCTGGTGACCTGATTTGTGTCCACCACGAGCTGCGTTGATAAGAGATTTTCTTAGCGACGCAACAAGAACTGCTCTTTCCTTAATTGGTGCTGTTGGAACAGCTAGGGCGACAAGGCTAGGAAGGTCGGCGAGAGTGGGTGATATGGATGAGAGACTGCGTAGGTTGGCAACGTCTGTTAGATAATCATTTTCACTTGGGTAGCACTGTGCAATTTGCTGGTTAGTTATGTCAATAAGTTCGGATAACTCCGCCTCTGCTGCTTGAGAATATGCCCTGTGAATAACATTGTTAATTTCAGCATCGTTTGCACGAGAGAGGAGGAGTTGATTAATATGCTCGGGCAGATTGGAGCTTCCAGTGGCATCTACTTGGTTGCTTCGAAGGTTGATTGAATCAGCGGCAAGCATCGCCGCAACCATTGAGCGAGTTCTTAGATCAGAAATCTTACTTAGAAAGCGACTTTTCTCATACTCAGTTGAGAGTCTACCCAAAAATTTTTGCTCGATTGCGGCGAGCATCTGTTTGCGAATTAATAGGGCGTCTTGCATGGCAGCAGTTGACCTGGTGTCGGCGGGAGCAGGTGCAAACGGCTGCTTGGCTTGTTCGAGCATGGCGTAGTAGCTCGCAGCAGCTTCTGAGGATTTGCCAACTAAGTTTGTCTCGATATATCCAAGTAGTCTTGTGGCCAACACTTTCCTGTGCCCGCGATCACCAATGGGAAGATTCCCCTCGACAGACCTCCCCCATTCGGCAATCAATTCCCAGGCGAGGTCGGGAGAGATGACAAGGTTTGATTCAAAGTCGACGGGGCGGTTGCCGAGAATTTGCTTAAGCCAGTATTGTAAAAGCCCAAAATTACTTACTCTATCTTGTTGTAATAGATCAAAAATATGCTTCTTGTTTTGAGCACTAATACCCTTTGCCATAACTAGTATTCTAGCATCTGGTGGAGAATGCTATAATTATGATCATGGTTAATAAACGCGAAACTAATTCGGCTGGTACACCGATAGAAAGTGGAAGAAAGGGCGGTGAAGGCCCATCCAGCGGCGTCAGAAAACCAGAAAAACCAAACATTAACGCGCTACAAGAGTTTTTACTCCAAATTAAACTTTTTGCATTACTAAAGAAAAATAATCCTGGAACTGTAGGCTATGAGAAGCTTAAGGAGATAGAGGCCAAATTAAGCTCTAAGGACAATAAAGAAAGAGTTGAGGCAAAAGAGAGCATTGATTTACTTGCAGTTGAGTATGAAGTCGCAAATGATAAAGCAAATAAGGAATCTCTTTCGGAAGTAGTTAAGCAGGTTTTTGATCCTGGAATAAGTCGTCCAGCTGAAGTAAACCTTCTGGTTGAAACAATCACTTCACAGAACATAACTATTTCCAGCAAACTCACAGAGAGACAGAAAATAACCGAAGACGAACTATTCTCTTTTGAGAAAAATCTTTTTGAATTAAAAGATCTATTGGGGATGAGGGAAGAGTCGAAGGATGGACTCAAGAAGATGCAAGATACTTTAGTTCGAGCAATTGAGCTAAGAAAGGTAAGAAAATTTGAAAAAGCACCAAGCGCATATGTAAATCCAATTGAACCTAAAAAGAACTTTTTTGCAGAAGGATCAAATATCGGAGATAATCCGGAAAAAATAATTGTACGACAAGCGCCACATCGTCAAAGAGTGTGGTTGGAAAATAAGGTTGAAACGACAAAGAAGCACATTAGAGAAGAGTTGCTTGAGAACAATGGAGTAGGAGTAGACAAACTAGAAGGCAAAGATCTCCTCTCAAGACTAGAAGATATAACAGATCTGAAAGCAAGAGCCAAAAACCTAGTGGGTCGTGAGACTGGCCGAATGTCTGATACCCTGAGCGCACTATCTGCTGCAGAGATGCAGTATCGTTCTGCACTTGAAGAGAAAGTGGCGAATGATTTAAAAAAGATGGGCGAAAAAATAGATCGACTCGCAGTTGATGAGGCAGTGTCTGAAATTTTGTCCGAAGCAAAAGGAGGAAGACGCGCAACTGGGCGAGAAAGATACGTGTTTGGAGATGACGCCTACCCAAAAATAATCGATCAGGTAGCGGAGAGAGCAAGAAGGCTAGTAGAGAGCGGTTATGCTCCGGAGCAGACACTTCATGATTTTTTTGAGCAAATGCAGCCAGATGAGGCTGGACTTGAAGGAGCAATGAATGTAGGGAGAAAAAGAGAGCAATCAATAAAAGCAAAAGCTGCAACAATTGGAGACCTACTTAATAGGGCAAAGGTTGATGCTAAACAAGTACTTAGTGATTTAGATAAAATCAAAGATAAAAAACTAAGACTAGATTATGTAAAAACGATAGAGAAGGATGCGTTGCCACTACTCAGCGAATCGGAGAAACGCGTGCTCATGGGTTTTTTGGATCGTGCGGCTGGAGATGAAAGATTCTTAGATGTGCAGCGAAAACTAGAGGATCATGTTCATAATGGCCGATTAGGTCAATACATGGTTGAACTAAAGGCATATATTGCAAGGATTGGGCTTAAGGAAACGTCAGCAGACTTTCAATTTGCCTTTATACTGCGAAACGCTAAAGATGTTATTAGTAATTTTGAGTCCGATATCGCCGATGAATGGGATGCTTGGCAGGGATCGTTATTTGTTCCACCAGCAAAAGCAGTTAGCCCTGAGGCATATAGACAAATTTTTGAAAAAGTATGGGGAGCAGGAAACCTGGATCACGTTTTTAACACTACATACGCGAATGCAGAAGCCATGTCTATTACGATAAATGGTGAAAGAAAAAACATGTCGACCGCCGTATTTTACCAACTACTTCAATCTTCTGAAGATTCGGTAAAGTTGCTAAATGCGCCGGTAAATTCATCTGATAGCACGGCGCATGGAATTACTACTCAGTATTTATTTGGTCGCGGTGTAACGGTAGTCGGAGGAATAGAGGGTGGTATAGATAAGAGAAAAATAATGTCAGAAAATGGGCTTGTTTTGTTTGATGCAGAGAAGGACAAGTTTAAGGTTCAGTATTTTGATTTGGTGAGCAAGCAACTACAAGAGGGAACAGAGAGAGATTTAACACTGGCTGAATTTCAGGACCAAGTTACTTGGATGGAGCGTTATGCAACCAATTTTTGGATGTACTCGGGTGAAGCGGGAAAACATTATCGACATTACCCGAAAGAAGATATGGAAAACGCGAACAAGTGGATAATGGTCCAGGATCAATTATACGAAGGTTATGGAGGCCATTTTGGTAAATATTCTGGACCTTTTTGGCAGATTGCAAAATTGGGACATTTATTGAGAGAAATTAGAGCATACAAAGATTCGGGTGTAGTAAAAGGTGCAATGCTGGAGGCACTTAAATCTGGCGGTATGGCGGATTCCAAGGCGGCAAAATTTGCAGATCTTTTAGGTAATAAAATGATCAGAAAAATTAAAGTTGAAGGCAAGACGTTTAAGGGCGATCTTTTGGCGCTTGAAGAGGCGAGGCTAGTTGGCAATGAATATGCCAATCCAGTTGAAGCTTGGAGCGCTGGTAAATGGTGGCTCGTAGCACACGGAATACCAGAAAATATGGTGAAGAATGCAACTGAAATAAAATCAATTTTAGATAGAAAAGCGAGAGGACAGAAACTGAGTGAGCAAGATGAAAACTGGGCAGCGCAAGCAGGAGAGTTTTTCGAACTTTGCAAAAGTCTGCAGTGGTCTAGCGAAGAAAGGGCCTTTTTCGGATCAATTACCGCAACAGACCTGGCACCTTTAGTTGCTAAACAGAATGAGATATTTGGTTCGAACTGGGCTCCCCAGAATATGAACGAGTTTATGAAGAACTTTCAGTTTGCAGCTGCGCTTAATCTAGCCAAGTATGCACAAGGAACTGATACAGTTGAGTATGCCCAAAAATACATGAAACTAGCGGAAGAAGTGGCTAAAATGCTACCAAAAATAGAAATGGGTGCAGCAAGAGCAAAAGATTTTATTGAGCTAAGAAAAACACTATCAGGCTATTTAACCCCAGAAGAGGTGGATGACTATATAGAAATACTCACAAGAAAGACTATCCAGACACATCGATCTCAGACGTTCGCCCCATACGAGATCGCAAAAACTAAAGACGACAATAGAACTATCGACTATCGAACCCAGAAGGCCGCTGATGGGCACACCTACTACTTTATCGATAGAGATGGTCATCGTATTGCGAAGACTGAGATGTATAACGGGAACTTCTTTAAAGAAAGGTTTAATCACAAAGGCTGGAGAGACAGCGATGTTGAGACGTTGATGGCAGCTATGTCTGGAGAATCTATGATACCAAGAAAGATTGCTGAATCGATTCTAGATGACTTGATAGGCGGGGGAAGGACGATCGATAGGGTTTTGGGTGCGATTGGAATAGACACAAAGGACAAGAAATCTGTTGGGAGAGTTATAAAAATGGTGCTGGCGAGGGGCTTTAGATTTATTAAGAGATTGCCACTTTTTGATGATCCTGCGTGGGCGATGTGGAGCTTTGGAGCCGAACTTCTTAACTTTACAATTGAAGCAGGCAAAGAGGTGGTTAAAGCAGGGACGAAGTAACTTAGATAAATTACCCGCATTGATTTAGCTTGATTAGGACTTTTCTTCTCTTTCGGTTGGGTGCTTCGATCTGCTGACTGCTTCTCCGAGGTATTTTGCACTTCGGCGAGAGGCCTGTTCTTCTTGGATAGATTTCCATCCCCAACTTAGCGGCATCGTTCCGCCCTTTATTCCAACACCAATGTTGCCAAGAGCTTCGGCGGTGTATGGAGATTCCTTGACTTGTAGCCAGTCTTGAGCCATCTTAACGGCGGAAGGAGTCATCATGAAGACGAAGAAGCCGATTAACACTAAAATGTCATTATTTTCGACGTCAGCATCTGTTAAGGTGAAGGGGGGCAGCCAGATTGCTTGACCATTTTGATAAATAGCAGCACCCTGGTTAATACCAAAGGGATTATCGTCCTGAAGTACCGTACTAACTGCTCCTTCAGAAATACCAGAAGCAACCTGTCCCCAGACTGTTTTATCAGAAGGGTTTCCGACTAATATTGCCGAAAAGATAAACATGCCGGCTGCGACTGGAAAGGGAATTAAATAGCTTGCGGTTTTTTTGAACCACTCAGAGAAAGCTTTGCTACCAGGCATGGCGTTAAGTAGGATCTGAACTGGGGCAGTAACTACCTGAACTATCAACATGACGTAGGATTTAACTAACACAAACATAAGCTTAAGCATTGCAATTATGAAGGCGACTGCAACGATTAAATAGGCGGGAGAAACAATGCTTAGTGCAGCCCCTGCAACTCCGAGGGCGCCAGTGCCTAGTCCCCACAAAACACTACCCATAGAGCTTGCGACCGCTGAGATAATACTGTTTCTACCCTCAAAAATAACAGACCAAGCTGAATAACTTAAAAACCTAGTGATCAATTTGGCGGGATCACTTATTACTCCTGCCAGATTCATGAGGTAGACCATGAAGTAAATTAAGAAATACATAATATCTACCATGAACCCAACGATGGCATAGCTAAAAGTGATAAGAATTAAGGTTATCAGTAGGTTGGGAAGTGCTGCCTGAATTGTGATTACAGTTTGTGCGTTAACCTTGGTGCGAAGCATAATCATGATTCCGACAACTACAAACATAACGATATAGAGTGAGTAAGCCAAGTTTCGAAAGACTTTCCAGAATTCAAGAAAAGGAGAGAGGGCGGCGTAGCCTGTTCCCTGGGCACGAGCGGAAGTGGCTAGTCTCGGGATGCCAATGTTGTCAGCAATGTGGTTAATGTACTCTTGTCCAGAAACTTGGTTGTTAAACAATGCTGCAACAAACTGGCCACTTTGAGGAAGTAGACCCATTCTTAAGATATTTCCACAAGGATCAACTGCCCCGGTTGCAGTGATGTTGACTGTGCCGATAATCACTCCAAATAAGCCATAGGGAGTTTCATCAGCAGGAAATTCTTCAGGACAATCACTTGATTTGAGTGGTGCAGCAAAATACTTAAACAAGTTGTTTGGAGTTGCCTCAGATAGATCATTAAGAGGGTTTGCCGCTTTAATGATGCTGGGATTAAATAAGGATATGAGACCAACAAAAAGGAGTGTAATTAGAAGGAACTTCTTCATAGATAATTGAATTTTAGCGCAGTAGACCCAGTTTATCTACCCAGTAGGTGGCAGTGGCTCGGACATAGTCGGCTTCGCCGTAACTAAGTAGGAGTTGTTTTGGCTCTACTCCTGATTCGCGGAGGAGTGAGAGGGCTTTTTGAAACGATTCTTGAAAGGCTAAAACATTGGGATTTTTGATAGGATCTAGTTCGTCTTTATTTAGATATGAGAGACCAGTGATATCAAGGCGCGTTAAGGAGGGTTCGGTGGGGTGGATCGAAATAGCAATAGTAGTTTCGATCCCTGATTTGGTTTTGAAATCAGCGAGGTAAATTGGAAGTCGATCTGCAATAAGTTTGCGGTAACTGACGGCATTATTTACTTTTTCTTCGGTAAGGTTGGTAAATTCAGAGAAGGGGCTTGTTGATTCGGATTGAGTGGAGTCGGGTGGTGTAGTGGGAGTAGGAGTTGAGTGGCGAGAGGAGATGATGAGGACAAAGAAGAGGATGGCCGCGGAGATCGAGACTGCGGTTAAAAGGAATTTGTTGGCAAAGAGTCTTTGAGTGAGTTGGTTGATCATAATTTGTAGTTTAATAAATATTAATGTGTTCAGAATCCAGGTAATTTTAGTATGTCAGCGGCGATAAGGCGCAGGAGTGTTACAGCAAAGATAACTACTAGCAAACCAGCGACGCCAGAGCTAAAGAGTTCGCGACCAGATTGTACCTGTTTTGAATCACCACCACTGGTTATGAGTCTAAAGACGCCAGTAAGCATAACAACTAAAGAAATGCCCCCAGAAATGCCTATGAGGAAGCGTAGGATGGTAGTAACAAATGGTTGATAGCTGTAGGGTAGGCACCCAAGAGCTGTTGCAAGCGATCCCTCTCCACACGTAGTTGGACGAAAAATAGGAATACCAGCTCTTGAGGGAGTGGGTGCACTTGAAGATCCGGGAGCACCTGAAGGCGAAGGTGAGGATGAAGGTGTTCTAGTTTTTAGATATTCATGAACCGCAAGAGCCACGGGAAATACTCCGGGTCGATCATTACCATAAGGCTTGGGGGGGAGACAAGGAAGAAAGTCGCCACAATAGAGTAAGAACATATTAGTGTGTCGACCATCTACGAGGTTTATCGCGTAGGGATCATCTTCACCCTGGAATTGGCGAGGACAGTTGTTGTATGGAATTGGGGCGGGAAAACCAACTTGGCAATTGCTGTTCCCACCACCATTAAAGTTGCTGATTGCAGTAATGAGTTGTTCGGTGTTTCCGATTGGGTGACGTAGTAGTCCATTTGCAGCAGACTTTGCCGTGGCTTCTAAACCACCCTGCTCAGCAACTGGCCCACCGTTTGCAACCGAGCATTTTTCTGGGTTACCGGTTGCTGTAAAGCAAGTAGTTGCTTCTTCAAAGTGGTGACCAGCCAAGACTTCACAAGGAACACCTGTTTCTTCGGATACTTTGGCATAGACCTCTTCTAGCTTGGGATTAAGTTGTCCACCCACAAACATGGCAGAATTTGTAACGATTGAAGTGACATTACTGGGAGCGGACTTCCAGGTGGAATCGGCAATTATTCCCTCAAACTTATCGGGAGTACACTTGCCAGTAGTGGTGGTAGGGGAGCTACTCGCTTGATCACAGCCGACGCGAGTACCCAGAGCGTATTCCTCAATACTAGTTTCAAGTTGAGCAGAAAACATTGGGTCTGAACATGTGTAAAGGCCCAATCTCCTTCTGGCATCTGCTGGCCCCATACTTTTGCCGGCATAGAGCAGGTCAGCCGCGTCATCTACGGTGCTACTTAAGTCTTCATTAAAGTCTTTGACTGAATCTAGGGTACTTAGAGTGTCACGTGAGTCGTAATAACCCTGTTGAAATTCTTTAATAGATTGTCCCATTACTTCTGGTACAGTAATTAAGTGATATTTGACAATCTCTACTTCATCAATACGACCACCACTACCCCAACCATTCCAAAATAATTCGAGAAACCAAGAAATTGAGGTTTCTGGGTACGATCCACCCTTATCTTTAGTGAGGGTAGGTTGGATTTTGTAATTAGGACAGGTTTTGTTAGGACCAAGGAAACTATCTTCCTCTAGGTAATCGATCCACTGTGTAAAATATTTCCAAACAGACCATGGGACGTATTTTAAACAACCATCTTTCAGCTCTTCGTAAAGTTTTTTATGTATGAATGTAGGAGTACCATTAACGCTTGCGACGCTTGCAAACCTGATCAAGGGATTATTAGCGGCCTGATTGATGAAAATCCTCATGGCTTGTTGGAGTGGATAAGTCATAAAAAGTTGATCAACGGCGGCGTTGTAAGCTTGAGAAATAGAGGTATCGTAGTAGAGACCCCTTCTAATACCAACTAACATTTCATCAGGAATCCAACACTTATCGGGATTCTTTGGACAGCACACATTCCAAACGCAGATAGTTGGTCGAATAAATCCTTGTCTGAATGAGGGTGGGTATAGTGGGGCAGACATTAAATCGATGTACCACTCTTCTGGTTTTTCCTTAATTGCCTCTTCCGTGATTTTATTACAGATAGCTTGTTGAGTTTCGCCTAAGCCTTTGAGAAGAGTGTAGTTGCCAGGGTTCATATACATATCATCGAGTGTTTCAATCATTCCCCAGGCAGCTCCAGCAATGCTATCGGGTAGTTCGGAGTCTATTTCGAGGAGAGTTTTTGTGCCCGCAGTCGGAGTGTCTGGATTTAGATCGTGGTCTATTCCAACTTGATATCCCCAATCTACCCACCCGAGAGGCCACTCACCAGTTTCATTGAGTGTGGCTTTGGTTTGTTTGGCGCGCCTAACAACAATTACCTTGCGGAGCGCGACATCACAGAGGCTACTATTTAAGTATTGAGATCCCCATGAAATAGAGTTGCTCGTACCAATGTTGCTGAAGGCTAAATCTTCACTCTGTAACTTTGGATAGATTGGCTTTTCGGCTGAGAAATCTGTCCCCTTAACCGTACGATTAATACTGGGACGTTGTTTGTAACTGCATTTTCCTTTGGTAGTGCCAGGTAGCGATGGGTCAGGCTTAGCAGTACAGCTTCCGTTGGGGCCAGACTCTGCGGTGTAGACGAACTCGCCTGTATTGCGATTACAAATATCAACTGGTCCGCCATCACAACCATCAACTTCTTCGCCACTCTCATTGTCTACTGCACAGACATAGTCACGACCATCGCCACCATCACATAGCATATAAGGATCGTATTCTCGGCTGCGGTCGCGATTTTCGTATATTTTTAGGAAAGGTGGCCGAATATATTTGTAGAGCGGGAAGAAAACCTCAAAATGATACTCTTCGTCAGGATTGCCTTCGACAGAAAAGGGGGCAAAGGGTTCGGTGGATTCGGCAAAGGCAAGATTTTTTGGTGTTAACACAACAATGAGGAGTAATAGGCTCACTATTTTTGCGAAGAATTTTAACAACCTCATGATTAGAAGCCAAAGTTGAATTGAGTAACGGGTGCACCTGTTAGATTCTCGATTAAGAGAAGAATTAACCAGGAAATAATGGCAAGTGCAAGACCTCCTATAGCGAGTCCAATGGTTTGTTTGCCGCCTTGTAGTCCTTTAGGCTCGCCGCCACTAGTTAAGATCTTGAAGCCTCCTATCAATATCATGATAAAGGCAACCATACCAATAAGGGGGATTATGGCGGAGAGTATATTCCCAAAGTAATCTGGGAGTTGGTCAAGGCGAGCAGCATCAGCGTCCATGAGCGTAATTATAGTACAAAAACCCCGCTTACGCGGGGTTTATTGCTTTATTAGTAACAAAATGACCTTAGTAGGCGGTGGGTGGAGTGATGTTGTCGTTTAAGACGCTGATACCGAAGAAGTATTGGATGATCAACATGACTGCCCAGGCAGAGGCAACAACAGCGAGGCCAACTAGTGCTGCAGTAATACGATCGCGAGCTTCTTGGGTCTTTCCTTTGTCGCCACCAGAAGTAATCCATTGAATACCACCCCAGATTAGGTACATAAACACTAGAAGAGCTGAGACCAATAGAGCACCTTGGACGGCACCTTTTATGAGGGTACCGATGTTGGTGATTGCAACGTTGTCTGGCTTGCCGATTGATAAATCGGGAGCGGCGGGAGCGGCTAATACTTTTGAAATGATACCCATAGGTGTCTCCTTAATACTTTTTGTCTTATGTATAGTGTAGCAATTTTATTAGGTTTATCAAGTTATTTGGTAATCCCAATACCAAAGAAGTAATCGACGAGTAGATAAACTGCCCAAGCCGAGGCGACGATGGCGAGTCCAACTATGGCTTGAGTAATCTTGTTCCTAGCTTCTTCTAACTTTCCTTTGTCACCACCTGCGGTTATCCAGTTAATTCCGCCATATACGAGATACATAAAAGTGGCGAGTCCAGAAACTAAGATAACAGCAGAGAAGCTACGAGAGACAAAAGTTCCTAGATCTTCATTGATGGCAACGCGAGATTTGACTTGGTCGTCCACATTAATAGAGAAGCTGCCGCCCGCAAATAAAAGAGGGGATTTGGTTAGAAATGATTTAATTTTTTTGAGTTTCATATAATTTAACCTGCAGTGGGCCAGATAATATTAAGCAGATCTAGGCCAATGGCTGATTCGATAAATTTAACAATGACATAGCTAGCGGCTAAAACAGCGAGTCCGATCAGGCCTTGCGTAATTTTTGCGCGACTTTCGTCGAGCTTACCTTTGTCGCCACCAGCTAGGATCCAGTTGAGACCACCCCAAAGAAAGTAGAGCAGGAAGGCTAACCCACCAACAATAATAATGGTTTGCCAGAGAGTGGCCATGGTAATAGCAAACTGCCCTGGAGCACTGTCAGGAGACTCGCCACCGGGAACCGCGGTATTGGTGATCGCGGCGTGGGCTTTGGGAATTAGGTCTTTGTTTAGCGATTCAAATATGTTCATATTAAGTTGATTCCTAATTAAAGGATATGCCCTGAATAATACTTCCTGGCTCTAGGATATTTAAGCCTAGCGCTGCCCCAACAATCCAAGTAATCGAGTAGGAGAGAACGATAATAATTAAGCCAATGGCACCGCCGGTCATCATCCCCTTAGCCTTATCAATTTTTCCTTTGTCTCCACCCGCAGTAATCCAGTTAAGGCCGCCTAGGAGGAAGTAGAGGACAAAAGAAATACCAGCAACAACAGTTAGAACGACGAGGGTGTTGCTGATTAGTTTTTCGACTGCGCCAGTGCTGCCATCGATGCCACCACCAGGCTGATATCCACCAGGGGTAGTGATTTGACTAAAGCTGGTGTCGGCTAATAATTTGGTCATATACTAAATACTTCCTGGACCCTTAATGACAGGAGAGAGTATCGCGCCTGCATCGCCGAATAGGAGGAATGAGACGATACCAGTAACTGCAGCAGCTCCTACCATGATAATTAAACCAACGAGAGACATGTTGATGGAGTACATGGCGGCAGCAATCTTTTTCTCGTCACCACCTGCAGTTATGTAAGTAAAACCCGAGATCATTAGGTTAAAAAATGCGTATAAACCAGCTGCAACGAAAATTACAGTAACTATATTGGTGATAAAGCTGGGCAAGCCAGTATTAACATCACCATAACTGGTTACGGGGTTGTCGATGTTGCCAAAGACGCTTGCCATAATTTTATAAGATTTCCAGTCCGGTGACGATTTGGATAATTTGAATTATCCAGTACGACCCGAAGACAACTAATAAGCCCATTATAGCAAAAGTAATTGTTTTTTTACCCTCTTCCATCTTGTGACTGTCACTAGCACCGCTGATGACATTAAACCCACCTAGAATAAACATAAAAAAAAGTACGAGCCCGGCCGCAACATATACATTGGGAAGAATGGCATTAATTAGGTCACCCGCGCTGCTGTAGGTAGAGTCAGCGCTACTACCTTGAAAAATTAGCTTGTCACCTAGGTTAAATCCTGCCATGGGTTTTATTATACCCTTTGGAGTAGAATATGGAACATGGACCAAGCAATTTCTGACATTTTGACAGGGAAAAAGGGAGCGGCGACAGCTTTTTACCGACAGTACGCTCCAAAATTAAGGCGCTTTTTGGTGGCCAAGTTGCCGAGCGAAGCAGATGCGGAAGAACTACTGCAAGATGTTTTTTTATCAGTCTTTGATTCACTGCCTATTTATCGAGGGGAGTGCTCTATAACATCTTGGATCTATTCGATCGCTAGACATGAAGTGGCGGACTTTTATCGCAAAAGGTATGTACGAGAGCTAGTAGAGAAGACTAATCCGCTATTTGAGGAGTTGATGGAGACAGTTGAAACCCCTGAAAAAGTTTGGGATAAGACTAAGGTTAGAGCGAGGTTTTTTGAGGCGTACAATGGTCTTAATCAATCATATCAAGATGTGTTGTCATACCGGTACGAACTGTCTTTATCAGTTAAAGAGATTGCGACCAAAATGAAGCTTACTTTTAAGGCCACAGAATCACTTCTATATCGTGCGAGAATAGCGTTTGCGCTCGCATACGAAACATATGCAGAGTGAAGCTGAATTTTTAAAGACAATCGAAAAAAAAGCAGTTGAAGAGCGAAGAATCTTAGATACCGAGTTAATGCCTATTTGGGCAAAAGGTGTGGGGGAGTGGTTAGTAGTGAACCCATGGAGAGTAATGGTGCCAGTAAGTGCGCTGACTTATGTTTTGATGCGAATAGTTTGTGGGAGTGATTTTAGAGAGCTAATACTTGGGCTATTTGGAGGATACTAATGTCAGATAATCAGCTATTCAGCAGGTCAGATAGTCGGAAGGTCAGTAGGTCTGCATTAATTATGTGGTTAGGGTATGTGTGGGGGACGACGCTCGCCGGCCTGGCTATACACCCATACCAGTCTATTAGAAGAATAGTGTTAACCAAGCGGATATTGTTGCCAGTAACTCTCTCTCCAGTTATTGGGTTGATTGGATTGTTTGTGGTGGGTAGGGTGGGGAGTTATGTTTTTACTCTGGGAGTTATGGGCAGAGAGTTAATGGCACTGATTTTGGGATCAATCCTTATTGGACTACTAATGTGGCAGGGGTTATTACTACTTTTGGTGTTGAGGTTTTGGCGGGTGAGGTGAATGGTTGTGGGGATTTGAACGACTATGGTTTTATGACCACGATTCCAGTTTTTTATAGATTGGCCCAAGGGCTTTATACATTATTAAATCAACAAATAAACACAGAGACTTTAAAAGAGAAAGGACTAGCTCACGCTGTTTCGGAAGCAGTTGCTAATCGTGACCACACAAACTGGGAAGAAGTTGCGACAGAGTTCAGAATAAAACATGGAATTCCTAAAGGGATAGGGTATGGAAAAGAATCCGAATGATTTACAAGAATTAGACGACAGATATTTTTATGCAGAATATAGACTACAGCACGTATGAAGGCAGAAGAGTAGTGCTAGTGGACGAGCAAGATAATGAGATGGGGGATGAGGATATTTTGGTGGCACATCAGGGAAAGGGCAAGAAGCATAGAGCATTGTCAGTAATTCTTTTCAGAAAAGTAGATGGGAAGACCAAGATTCTGATGCAAAAGAGATCGCATGCCAAGCCAGTTTTTAAGGGGCTGTGGAGCAATACCTGCTGCACTAATTTGCGTCCAGGCGACACCTACATAGAGCGCGCCGTGTCGAGATTAAAAGAAGAGATGGGGATAGTGGTAAAGCCAGAGGATTTGCGAGCACTATATCGCTTTAGTTACGAAGCGCAGGATACGACCAACCCAGGATGGTGTGAGAACGAAGTGGATACGGTAATTGTCGGAGAGTGGTCTGGTGAAATGAAGCTAAATCCGAGCGAGGCAGAGGAAGCAAAGTGGATGGAGTACGAGGCCATGAAAGAAGACATAAAGAAAAACCCAGACATTTACTCACCTTGGCATAAATTAATTATTCATGATCCACGATTTGTGGAGGAGGTAGTATGAGTGGATTTTGGACAGATCCAACATTTGAAACAGCAATGAAGGAGCAGGAACCCGCAAATCGAGTTCGATTTTTGTCTTTGGCATACAGAAATTGCCCTGAAAGTTTCCCCACTCACACTCCGGATCAGATAATAGTTAGCGAGTTTGGAATAGATAAGTATCTAGAGATGTTGGGAAGCATGGACGGAGTTTTGCCGATAGTCGCCATTCCCTCTAGCGAGCTAACCGCGTAACAATATGAGGAATATGATTGAAGGCGTTGTAGCTGTGCCAGTGACAAAGGATGGAAAAATCTTGGCGATTAGGGATGGAGAAAATGCTGGCAAAAGCGAAAAATTTGGATGGGATGTTGGTGGTGAGAGAAAGTCGATAGAGGGACTAATGCAGTTTGTGGGTGGAGTATGTGAAAGTAGAGATTTAGTTGGTGAGTTGATTAGAGAAAGTAGAGAAGAGACAAAGCTCTTATTTTCTAGAAACGACTTTATTGATGCAGGGGTTGGTACTTTGATTGATCATCAGAGAGCGAATGGGGAAATGATGATGGTAGGAGTAACCATATATTGGTTGTTGTTAGATAATGAAATGGAAAGGTTGTTGTGGGAAGGTGGGGCCGTCGATATGACAGAAAGCCTAGAACTAAGAGAACGAGATATGATTATATATAGTTTGATGAAAAATAAAGTTTCGGAAATTATATGAAGCAAATGTTAATGGTAAAACTAGGTGGTGGGGTAATAACTGATAAGAATGTGCACTATGGCCTCAGAGAAGACGTATTGGTACGACTGGCGAGTGAGATAGCGAGAGGATATGCAAAACTTGGGGAGGTCAAATTAATAATCGGCAATGGTGCGGGGAGTTTTGCCCATTTTTCGGCACACAAATATCGGACAACAGAAGGTTTTGTAGACGAGAATTCTCGGGTTGGGATGGGGTGGGTGAGGCATGATGCAGTTAAACTTAACCAAATTGTATTTGAACAATTATTGTTAGCTAACGTTCCTGTTTTCTCCTATTCACCATCGTCTTTGATGAGTGTTTCCAATCGAACTACTAAGCAAATTTTTACTGAGTCGATCGAGGACGGACTAAAAAATGGAATTGTTCCATTGGTGTATGGTGATGTCGTGGTGGATGCAGCGCGTGGGTGTGATGTTTATTCGACTGAACGGGTATTTGATGAGCTAGCAAAGCAATTTGCTAAAGATTACCAGGTTAAAGTGATCCATGTTAGCGCCGAGGAGGGGGTATATAAAACTGGCCAAGCAAGCGTTTTTGAGACAATCACACAAGGTAATTTTGAGGAAGTTAAACAACACTTAGGCGGATCAAAGGGTGTAGATGTATCTGGTGGGATGCTACATAAAGTAGAAGAGTGTTTGGAATTAACCAAAATTGGGATTGAAAGTGTGATAGTAAGTGGAATGGTTGCGGGTAGAGTAGAAGAAGTTATGAGTGGTAAGAAGACGATCGGGACAACTATATGCTAGATACCAACAACATCCCTAACCACATCGCCATAATAATGGACGGAAATAGAAGGTGGGCGAAGGTAAAGGGGCTACCGGCGATTGCGGGGCATGCGTATGCGGTCGAGAACACTACCGAAGCCCTAATTGAGAGAGCAGGGGCGATGGGGGTAAAGTATCTGACAATGTGGGCATTCTCTACCGAAAACTGGGGTAGACCAGAAGATGAAGTGTCAGGACTAATGAACTTATTTAGAAAAGCGATTGAGACGAAAGCAGGGAAATTTATTGAAAAGGGAGCGAGACTTAAGTTAATTGGAGATATGAGTAGATTTAGCCCTGATATTCAAGAGGGGATGAAGCGGGTGATGAAGGAGAGCGAAAAGAATGACAAAATAACAGTAACTTTTGCGCTAAATTATGGGGGGAGAGATGAGATAAGAAGAGCAGTAAATCGGATAGTCAGCGATTCAGCGGGTCAGCAGGTCGGATTAACAGATATAGAGAAATGTTTGGATACCGCTGGGATGCCGGACCCTGATTTGATTATTAGAACAGGGGGAGACTTTCGTCTATCCGGATTTTTAATGTGGCAGGCAGCATATAGTGAGCTATATTTTACTGAGACACTTTTTCCTGATTTTACGCCGGAGAAGTTTGATGTAGCGGTAGAGGAGTACCAGAGGAGACAACGTAGGTTTGGGAAATAATTTCGAGGATTTTTTTGGTTCGACTTACAATTTTTTGTTGGTGAGAAATTCAGTCAGGAAAAATTTGATACGACCGCTGTCGCTTGCTCCACAAATTTTACTTGAACTTCATACTTACACTGCACAAAAAATGTGACGCCTGCACCTATGAAAAAAATCTTTTACCCAACGATGTCTATCTTGAAGACGACCTGGAGAATCTGGGCGATCCAGAATGCGAGGAAGATTACAGCAAAACCAAAGAGAGCGCTGGTGATGGTTTTTTTACCTTTTTCCTGAGCTTCTTTGTCGGCGGCACCGGCGAGCATAGTAAAACCACCTGAAACTAGCATGCCAAATAGGATAATCCCGGCGAGTGTTAGGAGGGTGGGTAGAATCGAGCTGATAATACTACCAAGGTTGCTGGTGTCGACCTGTCCACCACCGAGACCTAAGGCATTCTCGTAAGCGTCGTAGTCAGCAAAATCTGCCATATAATCCTCTTAATTAAATCCCTCTAGTTGAATGATATCACCTGCCACAATACGAAGGAGAGTGACTGAGAAGATTATAAAGAGGAGTCCGGTTACAGCACTGGTGAATAGTTCTTTGCCCTTTTTAACTTGTTCGGCGTTGTCACCACCGGTCATAATCTGGATGGTGGCAGCGAGCATGATCACAAGCGAAATAGCGCCGGCAGTGCCAGCGAGAAAAGTGAGGAGGGAGACTGTAAAGCCCTTGGTCTCAACGCTTAAGCATCCAAGAGCGGTATCAACTGCAGTGTCGCCACAATTGCCGTTTGGATTAATCGCGTGAGCGGGTGAGGTAAGAGTGGAAAAGGAGATTAAGACTGAAGTTAAGATGGTCGCTAGATATGTTAGGATAGAGACATGGTTTCTCTCTGGAAAAAGCTTTTTCATAGAATAGTATTTTTGCTGTTTCTTATCCTGATAATTGTATCACACCAGATCGTGACTGGCGTGCGCGCAGAGAGTTTAGAGGAAATTGAGAAACAAATTGCGGATTTGACTAACCAACTTCAGTTATCGCAAGCAGCAACAACACCGCTTGAAGCAGAGGTAACTAAACTGCAAAAGCAGATAGCAAACATACAGAGTCAAATTAAGCAGTATGAGGGTGAGATACAAGAACTTGGAAAAAACATTGAGAATAGAGAGGCAAGAATAAAAACTCAGTATTTAATACTGGGAGCAAAAGTCAGAGACTATTACAAGAAGACTAGATTCTACTCACCACTGCTAACTTTGCTGTCATCGCAAAGCGCGGGCGAATTAACCAGAGAGCTGACATATAAAGAGGCTACTGCAGACGAAGATAAGGAAATGATTGTTTCTATTACGAGAGAAATAATTCAACTGGAAACAGATAAAAAGAAACTAGAGTCAGATAAAGTAAGACTGGCTTCCTTGCAGCAGAAGATTGATGGGCAGAAGGCATTTTTCGAGAAGGAGATTGCGGGAGCGAAGAAGTGGCAACAAGAGTTGTCGGGAAAGATCGCGACTTTGACGGCGAAACAACAAGCGATTCTTTCTGAGAAATCTGGAACATTTCAAACCACGGTTGGAGATGTGCCGCTGGCAGATGATCCTGCATCAAGACCTGATTACAACCCCGGTTTTTCGCCTGCATTCGCCGCATTCTCCTTTGGGGCGCCGCATTTTAAAGGGATGAGCCAATATGGAGCATACGGTCGTGCTAAGCAAGGCCAAAGTTATGAAACGATTTTACGAGCTTATTACGGCAGCGGAATAGAGATTAGGGATCATAATCCTGATGCTCAAATTGTGGTGGAAGGATATGGGAGCTTTAGTCTAGAGGAATACGCAAAAAGAATATACGAGATGCCGGGATCATGGGGAGATGAGGGAGGAATGGAAGCCTTAAAAGCGCAAGCGGTTGCGGCAAGAAGCTACGCTCTCGCACGTGGGGGGACGATATGTGCCACGGAGTCGTGTCAGGTTTTTAAACCAAGCCCAAAGGGTGGAAGATGGGAGGAGGCAGTAAATGCGACTAGGGGGAAAGTGGTGTATGCAAATGGATCTCCTTTTTCGACATGGTATGCCTCGACTTCGGGGGGTTATCAACTAAGCTATTCGGCAAACGGATACTCGACTCCTGGATTTTGGGATACCCCATCGGGCCAAGCAGGGTGGACTGGGCAGGCGTATGAAAAAGTGGCGGGATCTCCTTGGTTTTACAAGGCTTGGTATAAGACTAGATCGGGGGATGCTTGTGGGAGAAGTCACCCATGGCTAACATCTGAGGAAATGGCAGACATTTTAAATGCGTGGGTTGTTTTGTTTAATGGTGGAGGAGATTCTGGGAGAGTTACTCCAGAATCAGGTTGCTGGGGAGGAAATCCATATAGTAAGGATGACATGCGAGGAATAGGTGGATTTAGTAGTGTTAGCTCCGTGAGCGTGAGTTATGGAAATAATGGAGTGACGGCTAATCTGACATTTGTTACTAATAAAGGCAATACGACGATCGCTGCAGCAGATTTTAAGAAGGCATTTAACCTCCGTGCTCCTGGTAGAATATCATTAAAATCCAACTTATTTAACATTGAAAAGAAGTGATTGTGATACCATATACGTATGCCAGATGTGTATGTAGCTAAAAAACCTGAAAAGGTAGGAGATATGGAAAAAAAATCAGAGCGAAAATCTGTAACCCAACTCAAAACAATAATTGAGAAAATGGGCGGAGACACTCTCTTTACTTCGTTTACCTCATTTCCTAAGCACATTTGTTTTCAGACTCAGGAGGACGAAGAGGCGATAGTTCTTTTTATGCGCCAACACTTTTTGGTAAATATCCCGTGGATCATAATGTCAATATTTATGCTTACACTCCCATCGGTGTTTGCATTTTTTCCACCATATGCCTCCTTACCTACTAGCTACCAGTTTGTAGTGTCTCTAGGTTGGTATCTCTTTGTCTCTGGGTATACCCTAGCTAAGCTCATGGGTTGGTTCTTTAATATCTATATCGTGACAGACGAACGGATAGTAGATGTAGATTTTAAGAATATTTTCTTTAGAAAAATATCGACGGCAAAGATAGAGGAAATACAGGATATTAATGTTCAGTCTTCAGGTTCTTTTGAGACCTTTTTTGGCTACGGGAGCGTGTTTATACAGACATCGGCAGAGGTTCCAGAATTTGAGTTTGTGGCTATTCCCCACCCTGATAGAGTGGGCAAAATACT
>Ga0268298_10001367_pt1 | contig 28915 bp, 27 predicted proteins | sample WWTPWeurt_MetaG_FD_194462 | JGI IMG/M metagenome (GOLD analysis project Ga0268298, IMG submission 194462) | Activated sludge microbial communities from WWTP in Nijmegen, Gelderland, Netherland - WWTP Weurt | ecosystem: Engineered > WWTP > Aerobic digester > Activated sludge | place... | reverse complement strand
GGCCGGCCGGAGCCGGCGTACCTCCCACGCACCTACACTGGGGGATTCCATGTTCGGCCTGACGTCGCCGGCGCGCCTCGCGCCAACACTCTTCTTTGCCTGCGGCCTGCTGGCCGCGCCGCTCGCGCTCGAGGCCCAGGGTGGGCCGCCCCCGGGCGGTTCCATGGGCGCCGGGGCGCGTCCCCCGCGCGGCCCCGACCCGGTGGTGGTCGAGGGCCCGCCCGCCCCCGGGGAGTTCCGCGACCTCACCGGCATCACCGAGGAGCAGGCCACGAAGTACGGCGTGCTCTATGACAACCTGATGGCCGCCACCCGGGTCACCCGCGACAGCCTGCAGCAGTTCCGTGCGTCGATGCGTGGCGGGCGCGATCGTGCCGAGCGCGACTCCACGCCGCCCCGGGGGGACGGTCCCCGGGCGCTGGTCGCCGGTCTGGAGCAGAAGCAGCGGGCCTTCGACGAGTCGCTGAAGGGGCTGCTCTCCAAGGAGCAGTACGTCAGGTACCAGGCGTGGCGGGCGGAGCGGCGTCACGACATGCGGGACCACCGGCGCGGCGAGGGCCCTCCGCACGGTCACCGCGGGATCTAGGCGGCCGGCCGGGGCGGCGTCACCAGCGGCAGGCGACGCTGCCCCAGGAGAACCCGGCCCCGAAGGCGGTCATGACCAGCAGGTCCCCGTCCTTCAGCCGGCCGCCGCGGACGCATTCGTCGAGCAGGATCGGAATGGTGGCGGCGGTGGTGTTGCCGTAGCGCTGGATGTTGTTGTAGACCTGGTCGTCGCGCAGCTTGAGCTCGCGCTGGACCAGCTCGGAGATGCGCAGGTTGGCCTGGTGGGGCAGCAGCAGGCTGAGGTCGGCCGGGCTGGCCCCCACCTTGGCCAGCACGGCGCGCACCGATTCCGGCATGCGGGTCACCGCGTGCCGGAACACTTCCTTGCCATCCATCGAGAGGAAGTGCCGCCCCTGCTCAATATGCTCGCGGGTGATCCGCGGGTGGTACATGCAGCCAGGCACGTCCACCCACAGCAGCTCGGCGTGGTCCCCGTCGCTGTGCAGGTCGAAGGCGAGCAGCCCCTGACCTTCGCGCTCGGCAGGGCCGAGCACCACGGCGCCGGCGCCATCGGCGAAGATCACCGCGGTGTTGCGGCCGTGTGTGCTCACGTCCATGGCGGTAGATTGGATCTCCGCGCCGACCACCAGGATGCGCCGGAAGAGCCCCACCCGGATCCAGGCGTCGGCCACCGACAGGCTGTAGATGAAGCCGCTGCAGGCCTGGTGGATGTCCATCGCGGGAATGGGCTGCACCCCGAGGAGCCGCTGCAGGAAGACGCCGTTGCCCGGGGCGTAGTGGTCGGGGGTGGAGGTGGCGTAGACGATCGCGTCGAGGTCCGTCGGCGCGAGGCCGGCCATCTCGAGCGCCCGCCGGCTGGCCTGCAGCGCGAGGTCGGCGCCGCTCTGGCCCTCCGCCACCCAGCGCCGTTCCTGGATGCCGGTACGGGTGCGGATCCACTCATCGGTGGTGTCCATGAGGACCGACAGGTCCGCGTTGGTGACGACGCGGTCCGGCACGGCGAAGCCGGTGCCGAGGATACGGCTGTGCAGCATGAGATTCCCCGGGGAGTGGACTGGCGAGGATAAGGTCGCCGTCCGCGTGGGCCGGGGCAAGGCACCGGGAACTTCAGGTTCGATGGGGGTATGACACGGATGCTCGCACTGGCTGGCTGGATCCTGCTCTCGTTCCTCGCGGCCACCATCGGTGGCCTGGCCTCGCCCGGCCAGTGGTACGAACGCGTGAACAAGCCCTCATGGAACCCGCCCAACGCGGTCTTCGCGCCGGTCTGGACGGTGCTGTTCATCCTGATGGGGGTCGCGGCGTGGCTGGTCTGGCTGCGGCGGGGGGAGACCGGGGTGACCCTGGCGCTGGCCCTCTTCGTGGGGCAGCTGGTGCTCAACGTGCTGTGGTCGTGGCTCTTCTTCCACTGGCACCGGATGGACCTGGCGTTCTACGAGCTGCTGCTCTTCTGGGTGGTCATCCTGGCCACGCTCGTGGCGTTCTGGCAGGTGCGGCCGCTGGCGGGGTGGCTGTTCGTGCCGTACCTGGTCTGGGTCACGTTCGCCGGGTACCTGAACCTCACCCTCTGGCGCCTCAACCGCTGACCCCATGGTCGACCTGCCCGATCCGCTCGACGAGGACTTCCCGCTCGGGGACGGGGTGGCCGACCTCGAGGCCGAGGTGACCTGCCCCTACTGCGGCGAGGTGAGCACGATCGGCCTGGATCCGGGGAGCGGGGCGGCGCAGGAGTACGTGGAGGACTGTCCTGTCTGCTGCCAGCCCTGGGTGCTGCACGTCCACTACGGCGACGACGGCGCCGCCGATGTGTGGGCCGACCAGGCCTGAGCCGGGCTCAGTAGCGGAACTGGTAGGCCAGCTTCACGAAGAAGCCGTCGCTGTCCCGGGTCAGGTCCCGGAAGGCGAACGCCTCCCGGTCGGCCAGCGAGGCCCCGTACCCGAAGAAGGCCACCGTCCCCGGCGTCGGCTCGAACGACGCCAGCCAGTCCATCCGCATCCGGTTCGATTCGCGCCCCACCACCTGGCTCCCGTTCACGAACAGCGGGGCGCCGGTCCGGGCGTCCTCGAGCGGCGACCGCCGCTCCGCCACGTACTCCGCCACCACCCGGAAGAACAGCGCGCGGTTGGCCTGCAGCTCGAGCTTGAGCCGCGGGATGATCGTGCGCGCGAACTCCGAACCGTCGCGGTCGCGGGTGATGCGGGACCAGGTGTTGGAGGCCGTGAGGCGGACGGAGCCGGTGGGCCGCAGCGAGAGGCTCGAGGTGAAGCGGGTCTCGTACCCGCGCGACGCCTCGGGGAAGATCGGCCCACGGCTGCGGGCCAGGCGCGCGGTGGCGTTGAGCGCCTGGAAGGTCGGGGTGGTCACGCTGCCGGAGAACGAGAAGCCGTCGCTGATGCCGTCGAGCGGGGCGTACGGCGTCCCCGGCGCCCCGGTCTCGTAGCCGGCGTAGTCCCCCGGGATGAAGTCGGTGAAGTTGTGCTCGGCGTGGGCCGACGCCTTCCAGCCGCCGCGGAAGGTCAGGTTGAGGTCGCCGCTCTCGGAGCCCTCGAGCGCGTCGCTGGGGAACCGGTCGTACCGCCACAGCCGGCTCGGGCCGAAGAAGACGGTGAGCTGCTCAAGCGTTGCGCCCCGCGCGCCATAGAACGAGAAGCGATTGAAGGCCCGGACCGTGATGATGTCGTTCCGCGGCACGAAGCCGGCCTGCGCGGAGAAGTCGCGCCCGATGCCGGTCAGCTTGTAGTTGAACCCCCAGCTGCGCCCGGTGCGGTCGAACTCGGCCTCCCAGAGGGGGCTGGTGCGCGCGTCGCCGCTCCGCGTGTCGCGGGTCCACGAGGCACCGAGCTGTCCCGCCACGTAGTAGAGCTTGCCGAACACCACCCGGACGTCGCCGGCCGCCAGGCGGTTGAAGGCACCGTCCTGGTCGCGGGTGGTCAGGGTGAGCCCGCCGGTGGAGTTGGCCCCGATGTCCCGGCGCAGCCGGGTGACGGTGAATACCGCGTTGTGGCCCGGCTGCTCGTCGATGGCCGAGAGATGCGCCAGGTTGGTGCGGCCCACCTTGGTGGTCACCTTGCCGCCCACCAGCGGGTTCACGATCTGGCGGGTGTAGACCAGCTGGTTGGGGGTGGCGAAGAGCTCGATCCCCTCCAGGAAGAAGGGCCGCTTCTCGGAGAAGAACAGCGCGAACCGCTCATTGACGGTCACCAGGCTCGCGTCGGACTCCACCTGGCTGAAGTCCGGATTGTACGTGGCGTCGATCGACACGTTGCTGCTGATGCCCAGGCGCAGGTTCACGCCGGCGCTCGGGTCGAGGTCCTCGCGGGTGAAGCCCGAGGCGTCGCGGAGGCCGTTGGCCTGCGCGGTCACGAAGGGCTGCACCTCGGCGCTCAGGCCGCGCTGCAGGTCGTGCAGGCCGGTGGCGGTGCCGGCCTGCAGCAGGTAGCTGGCGTTGGCGCGCCGCACGTCGGTCCAGGTGTCGTCGTAGCCAGTGCGCTGCACCCGGCGCTGCACGTTGAGCCCCCAGGACTGGGCGCCGTCCCCGGGGTAGCGCAGGCTCTTGAAAGGGATCCGGACCTCGACCACGTACCCCGAGTCGGTGACCATGCCGCGGGACTGCCAGAGGTAGTCGGGGTTCTTGTCGGTGGTCCCCCCGCTCAGGGAGCCGGCCGTGAAGCCCCCCTCGCTGCGGACCCCGTCCTCCTGCACCCCGAGCGGGTTCACGGTGAAGAAGAAGGCGCGGCGCCGGTCGTTGAAGGTGTCCAGGTAGATGGTGACGCGGTCGTCGGCGTCGAGGTTGTCGCGGTCGGCCACGGTGGCGCGGATGCCCTGGGGCTGCCGGTCGTGGGCGAGGATGCCGAAGTGGATCGCGCCCGGCGCGTACCAGACCAGGACCTCGGTCCGCTCCTCGGCGGGCCGCCCATCCACCGGCTGGTACTGGTGGAAGCCGTCGAGCCGGGCCGCCTCGCGCCAGACCGGCTCGTCGAGCACGCCATCGATCGTGACCAGCGCCTCACGGCGGGGCAGGTCCACGGCGAAGCGCACGGTCCCGGTGTCCTGCGGGGCGGCCTGGAGGGCCGCGAGCATCATGAGCGTCAGCATGCGGAGCGACGTCCGTCGGCAAAGGGGGTGGGCGCACCGCAGCCTCCCTCCGGCGGGAGGGAGGCCCGGGGCGCGCGGGTGCTACTCGTACCGCAGGGCGATGATCGGGTCGAGCCGGGCGGCCCGGCTGGCGGGCCAGATCCCGAACACCAGGCCGATGGCGGCGCTGGTCCCGAACGCGACCGCGATGCTCTGGCTCGAGATGAGGGTGTTCCAGCCGTTGTTGGTGGCCAGGGTGTCGGTGACCCACCAGCCGAGCCCGATGCCGAGCAGCCCGCCCACCAGACAGAGCACCAGGGCCTCGATGAGGAACTGGAACATGATGTTGAGCCGGGTGGCGCCGAGCGCCTTGCGCACCCCGATCTCGCGGGTCCGCTCGGTGACCGATACCAGCATGATGTTCATGATGCCGATGCCGCCGACCACCAGGGACACCGCCGCGATGCTCGCCAGCAGCGTGGTGAAGATCTGGGTGGTGGCCGCCTGGGTGGCCAGCACCTCCTGCGACCCGCGGATCATGAAGTCGTTCTCCTGGCCGGGGCGGATCTTGTGCTCCCGGCGCATCACCCGCTCGATGTCCACCATCCCGATGTCCACCGGGACGCTGTCCTTCACCTCGACGCTGATGGCGCGCAGCCGGTCGTTGCCGAAGACCCGGAAGCGGGCGGTGTTGAGGGGGATGAAGACGATCTCGTCGGGATTCTGCCACGAGTTGCTCGCCCCCTTGGGCTGCAGCACGCCGATGATCTCGAAGCTGATCCCCCGGATCTGGATGGTCTGGTGGATCAGCGCGGCCGGGTTGGCGTTGAGCATCACCGGGATCTCGGACCCGAGCACGGCATAGCGCTCACGGGCCTCGTCGTCCCCTTCGCTGAAGATCCGCCCGTGGGCCAGCTTGTACCGCTTCACCGGCATGAAGTTGGCCGTCACGCCGGTGATGGAGGTGTTGATGTTGGTGTTGAGGTACTTCACCTGCAGGTTGTTCCCCAGCTCCGGCACCACGGCCTTGAGCTGGGTGGCGTCGCGCTGCAGGGCGGCGGCGTCGTCGGTGGTCAGGCTCACGCGGGTGGCGCTGGCCACCCCGCCCATGCGGCCCCAGTTGGGATAGACCTGAAGGACGTTGGCCCCGATGGAGGCGATCTGTTCCTCGACGGCCTTCTGGGCGCCGGCGCCGAGGGCCACCATGGTGATGACGGCGGCCACGCCGATGATGATGCCCAGGGCCGTCAGGATGGACCGCAGCACGTTCACCCGGATGGAACCCAGCGCCACCCGGATGATCTCGAGCAGGTTCATGGTCAGGGCCTCGTGGTGGTGGCGGTGGGCGCCTTGGAGCTGGTGGACGGGTTGGCCAGCCCGGGGATCCCGCCCCCGCCCGTCATCCGCGCCATCCGTTCATTGAATTCCTTCTGCGACTCGATCAGCCCAGCGCTGGGCAGGATGAGCACCGAGTCGGTCTCGCCGAGGCCGCTGCTCACCTCGCTCCAGTCGAGGTCGGTGAGGCCCGTCGCGATGTTGGTGGCGAAGGGCTTGCCGTCCCGCCGGACGAACACGATGTACTTCCCGCCGAAGCGGGAGTCGGTCTGGGGGCGTCGCGCCCCGCCGCCGCCGGCGCCCGAGAAGACCTTCTGCAGCAGCGCCTTCTCGGCCGGGGTGGTGGCCTCGCCGGAGAAGCGCTTCTTCATGGCGTTGCGGACCTGTTCTTCGGTCACGCCCTCGGGCAGGGTGATGGTCTGCCCGTTCTGCAGCGTCATGGTGGCGCCGGCCGGCTTCGCGCCCGCGCTCGCGGGCCGGACCTGGGCGCTGTCCCCGGGCGCGCGGGCGGCCTGGGCCAGCTGGGTCGCCACCTCCGTGGCCGTCAGCCCCAGGACCTCCGCCGCGCTGGCGACGTCGCGCTGGGTGCGCAGGGCCGCGTTGGGCACGGCGAGCACGCCGTCGCGGCGGCCCACGTGGATCTCGACGTCCGCGTTCATCCCCGGCTTGAGCAGCCCCTCGCGGTTCTGGATGCGCACCATGACCGGGAACATGGTCACGTTCTGCTGCGTCACGGCGAGCGGCTCGATCTTGAGCACCGTGCCCTCGAACGGCCGGTTGGGGTAGGCGTCCACCGTGACCGTGGCCCGCAGCCCCGGCTGGATCTTGCCGATGTCCGTCTCGTCCACCAGGGTGCGCACCTGCACCAGGTTGAGGTCGGCCATGCGGAGCAGCACGGTGCCGCCGCCCACGTCACTCGTGGGCGAGGAGATCACCTGCCCGCGCTCCACGCTCTTCTCGATGATCGTGCCGCCGATCGGCGCCCGGACGTCGGTGTCCTCCAGCCGGATGCGGGCGTTCTCGACCGCCACCTCGGCCCGCACCACCTCCGAGCGGGCGTTGGCGAAGTCGAGCACCGCCTGCTCATGCTCCTGCTCGGTCAGCGCCTTGGACTCGAACAGCGCGTCGGAGCGGTTCTTCTGGGCCGTGGCGTTGGCCAGCTTGGCCTTGGCCACGTCGAGATCGGCCTCGGCCTGCGCGAAACTGTTCTTGGCGGTGCGCGGGTCCACCTGGATCAGCAGGTCGCCCCGGGCCACCGTGCTCCCCGTCTCGACGTTGAGCTTGAGGATCTCGCCCGAGGCCTTGGACTTCACCTCGACCGTGGTGTCGGGCTGGATCGTGCCGTTGGCGCGGGCGGAGACCACGATGTCCCGCCGCTCGACCGCCACCGCCTGGTAGACGGGCAGCGGGGCGGCCTCGGGCTCGCTGCAGGCGGCGAGGGCGAGGGCGAACACGGCAACGGAGAGCGTCTTGCGCATGGCGGCGTCAGTTCCTGGGCGTCTGGAAATCCTGCGCGACCTTGCCGTCGTGCAGGTGGACCTGCCGCTCGGCGTGCGCGGCGATGTCGTGTTCGTGCGTGACCAGCACGATGGTCTGCGATTCGGTGTGCAGCTCGCGGAACAGCGCCATGATCTCCGCGCTGGTGCTGGAGTCGAGGTTGCCGGTGGGCTCGTCGGCCAGCAGGATGCTCGGCCGGTTGACCAGCGCCCGGGCGATGGCCACGCGCTGCCGCTGGCCGCCGGAGAGCTCGTTGGGACGGTGGCTCATCCGCGATTCGAGCCCCACCCGCCGCAACGCCTCGGCCGCGCGCTCCCGGCGCTCCCGGGTGGCCACGCCGGCGTAGACCAGCGGCAGCTCCACGTTGTGCAGCGCGTCGGCGCGGGGGAGCAGGTTGAAGGTCTGGAAGACGAACCCGATCTCCTTGTTGCGGATCCGCGCCAGGGCGTCGTCGCCCAGCTCGGAGACCCGATAGCCATTGAGCCAGTACTCCCCCTCGCTCGGCGTGTCGAGGCAGCCGATGAGGTTCATCAGCGTGGACTTCCCCGACCCCGAGGGGCCCATCACGGCCACGTACTCGTTGCGGCGGATGGTAAGGTCCACGCCCCGGAGGGCGCGCACGATCTCGCCCCCCATGTCGTACTGGCGCTGCAGGTTCCGGGTGACGATCACCGCATCGCGGGGGACGTCGCCGGGCAGCTGGGCCATCCGTTCCGCCGTATCCGTCAGTGTGCTCATAGCCGCCGTCCGATGAGGGCCTCGATCTGGGCTCGGGCCTTGAGGTAGTCAAACCGTGCCGTGACCACGTCCACGTCCGCCTGCGCCAGCGCTTCCTGCGAGTTGAGCACGTCGAGGATCGTCGCCGCCCCGACCCGGTACCGCTCGCTCACCACCCGGAGGTCCTCGGTGGCGGCCTCGAGGCTGCTCTGGGCGATCTCCATCCGCACCCGCGCCGCGTCGAGCGCGGCATACTGGGTGGTCAGCGAGGCCTGCACCTCGCGCCGCGCGTCCTGCGCGCTCGCCTCCGCCGCGTCGAGGCTGGAGAGCCGGGTGACGATGGTCTGTTCCCGCTGGAACCGGTTGAAGATCGGCCACGAGAGCCCGAGCTGCAGCTGCCGGTTGGCGAAGAGCCGGTAATCGGAGTTGTTGTTGCCGCTCCATCCGGCCGACCCTGACAGGGCCAGGGTGGGGAAGTACTGCGACCGCGCCGCCTTCACCGAGGCGTCCGCCGCCCGCGCGCTCGCCTCGGCGGCCTGCACCCGCGGCGAGCGGGCCAGCGCCTCGCGGTTGAGCGCGGTGGTGTCGATGCTCGTCGTCGGGGCGTAGAAGGCGGAGTCGTCCGACGCCGCCACCCGGCCGTCGAGGCCGATGGTGCGCGCCAGCGCCGCCTGGGTCCGGGCCACGTCACTGCCGGCCGAGACCAGCGCCAGCCGCGCGTTGCCCAGGTTCACCACCGAACGGAGCGAGTCGGAACGGGTGGCGGAGCCCACCCGGAGCTTGGCCGCCGACAGGTTGAGCTGCTCCTCGGCCCGGCGCACCCCCGCCTCCCGCACCCGCACCAGCTGCTGGGCCGCCAGCGCGTCGAAGAACTGCTGCGTGGCGGTCAGCCCGGCCTGGAACTCGGCGTTGGTCACCCCCGCCTCCGCGGCGTCCTGGGTGGCCCGCGCCGAGCGGCGGTCCGCGCCCCGGCGGAACCCGGTGAACAGGTCCACGCTGCTGGACAGCCCGAAGTTGACGCTGTTGGTGGTGGTCCCGCCGCTCTCGAGTTCGCCGGTGGGGCCCACGCGCTGGGTTTCGTTGTAGCTGCGGGTGCCGGAGGAGGTCGCGTTCAGGCTGGGCAGGAACGCGCCGGTGGACGAGCGGACCTGGGCGTCGGCGTTGCGGAGGCTGCCGCGCGCCTGCACCACGGCGGGCTGTGCCTGCTGCGCCCGGCGCACCGCCTCCTCGAGGGTCACGGTCGGGGTCTGCGCCGCCAGGGGGCCGGCCACCAGGGCGGCGAGCAGCGCCAGGGTGGCCCGCCAGGTACGCCGGGGCATCATCGTCGTCATCGGTTGGTCGAATCCCTGGAGGTCGAATCACGCCGCTCGGCGTCCAGCCGGGCGGTGAGCGCAGCGTACCGCTCACGCTGCGCGGGGGTCAGCAGTGTCCGGACGTCGGCGCGGATGGCCTGGCGCATCGCGTCCATCCGGGCGCCGACATCGGCCCAGAGGGAGTCCATCGCGCCGCGGTGATGGTCCAGCACCTGCCGCACGCTGTCCTGTTGCGCGGCCGTGAGCTGCAGTTCCGCCTTGAGCAGGTCCATGTACCAGTCGCTGCCGCGGTGGCCATGCGCGCCGTCGCGGTGCTCGCCGTGCATCCGGCTGGTGACCACACTGCCCACCGCCGCCCCCGCGAAGGTGGCCAGCAGGAGCAGCACCACGGCCTTCCAGGTATCGGTGCGCATGGCCGCCACGCTCAGCGCCCCCCGCCGAGCGCCACGCCCATGAGGGCGTCGCTGTCCTGGGGCCGGCCGGAGGCACCCACCTCCGCCAGCGGGCTCACCCCCGCACCCGCCTCGGCTCGCAGGGTGAGCCACACCCCGAGCGCGGTGGCCAGGAGCAGCGCGGCGGCGATCCCCGGCCGGGCCCAGCCGGCCAGCACGTGGAGGAGGGAGTTCCGGGCCGGGAGCCCCGCGACGACGCGCGCGGCGAACCCCGCGTCGGCCCCGTCGCCAAGCAGGTCGCGCAGCCCGCGCTCGAGGGCCGGGTCACGATCCAGGGGGAAGGGCGATTCCTGCATGGTCACTCCTCTCTCAGTCCGTCAAGCGCCGCACGCAGTTTTCGCTTGGCGTGGAACAGCTCCGACCGCACCGTGCCCTCGGGGATGCCGAACAGCCCGGCGATCTCGCCGTGGGCGTATCCCTCGACCTCGAACAGCACCACCACCAGCCGTTGCCGCTCCGGCAGGGATGCGAGCGCCGCCGCCAGCCGCCCCCGCTGCACCCTGGCCTCGGCGGCCCGGTCCGGCAGCGGACCCAGGTCGGCGCGGTCCATCGGCACCGGCTCGGTGACCCGGACCCGGCGACGCCGGACCAGGTCCCGCGCCGCGTTCACCGCGATGCGGGCCAGCCAGGGCCCGAGGGTCTGCGCGGGATCGAACCGATCGATGGCCTGCCAGGCGGAGAAGAACGCATCCTGGGCGGCATCGTCCGCGTCGGCACCATGGTGGAGGACCGCCCGGGTCAGGCGCCGGACCATGGGCCCGTAGCGGCCGACCAGCACGCCGAAGGCGTCACGGTCACCACCCTGGGCCCTGGCGATGAGGGCGGCGTCGGACTCAGCGGAGATACGCACCATCCCTGGCAATCGTTGATCGACCGTGTCGGCGCGGCCGCCGCGCGGGAATTGTACCGCCCCGATCCATGATGGAGCGAATCGTGGGGGGCCGGACCCGGGCAGGGCCTCGGTCCCCGGCCTGCAAGTTGTTGCTGGACATGAAGCTCCGGAAGATCGCCGGGAGGCGCAGGCCGCGCCCGCCCCTTGCACAGGCAGGCCCGGCGGTGCCGCGACAGGACACGGCGTCCCGGGCGGGCTGACCCTACGGTGGAGGAAGCATGGAGTTGCCAGTCGGTCGCGCCGTCCCGGCGCGAGGGCCGCTCAGGATCGCGTATGTCAGCGTGGATCGGGACCAGCCGCTCTTCGGCCGATCGCGGGTCGCTGCCCGCGCCCAGGCGTTCCTCCGCACCCTGCGCGCGCTGGGCCACGCCGTCGAGGTGTTCACGATCCGGCCCGGGCGGGAGCGCCCGGTGGGGCTCGCCGACGTCCCGGTGCATGCCCTGTCGGCCGGCCGGCCCGCCCGACGCTGGCCGCCGGTCTGGCGCGCCCTGTCGGTCAACGGCGAGCTGCGCGCCGCGCTGGACGCTGCCGGGCCCTTCGACCTGGTCTACGAGCGCTACTCCCTCTGGAGCTACGCCGCCATGGACTGGGCGGCGGGCGCCGGGCTCCCGAGCATCCTCGAAGTCGATGCCCCGCTGGTGGAACTCGAGGGACGTCGCCTGGGGGTGCTCGAGGGGCATGCCGGCATTCGCGTGGCGTACCGGGCCTTCGCGGCGGCCGGGACCCTGGTCGCGGCCTCGCCCGCGGTGGCGGCCTACCTGCGGTCGTTCAATATCCCGCCCGACCGGGTCCGGGTGGTGCGCCACGCCATCGAGCCGGAACGGTTCACTCCGCAGCCCTGCCCGGCGTGGTGCGCCCCGCCCGGAAGCTTCACCATCGGCTACGCCGGACCGCTCGGAGAGGCCGAAGCGCTGCCCGTCCTGCTGCGGGCGTTCGCCAGCCTCGCCCGGTTCCACGATGACTGCCAGCTCCTGCTGGTCGGCGGCGGCCCGGAACGGGAGCGGCTGGAGACGGTGCTGGCGGAGTGGGGCCTGGCGGACCGGGCGTACTTCGCCGGCGCCGTCCCGTCGTGTGAGGTGCCCGGCTGGCTGGCGGCGATGGACGTGGTGGTCACCCCGCCGGCCGATCCGGTGGACGCCGGCTGGCCCCTCGAGGTCTATGAGGCGATGGCCGCCGGGCGCCCTGTCGTGGCGCGGCAGGTCGGACCGGGCCGTTACCTGGTCGAGCATGAACTGACCGGGTTCGCGGTCCCGGCGGTGGATGCCTGGGCGCTCGCCACGGCCCTGTCCCGGCTGCGGCGCGATTACGCACTGCGGCAGCGGCTCGGCGCCAACGCCCGGGCCGTAGCGACCCGCCACCACGGATGGGAAGCGAGCGCCCGACACCTGCTCGACCTCCCCCGGGTCGGGTCGGTGCCACGGGTGCCGCTGCCGGCCGGCCGGGGATCCGCGCAGTGACTCGACAGCCGCACCGGACGGGCCGCCGCCTGTACCGTTTCGGTACGACTAGCACAATTCGTCACCACAGCCAGGGCCGGCCCCGCCGATCCGTGATTAGTAAAGTGTTTGTTGGTAAAGGGTTTGGAGGTACGGCCCTGCTGGAGCATTCCGGTCCACTTCGTGCCTTGGAGGGGGGCAGTGCAGGCCGCCCTTCCCCGAATGCCCGAGGATCCGTGCCGCAACCGATGCCCCAGCTCGCGCTGCTCGCCGCGAGCGATTCCTTCGCCGCCATCTGGCCCGGCCTCGCGGCCGCGGCCGGGTTCGAGCTGGTGGTCGGGGAACGGGCATCCGCTGAGGCGGCCGTCGTGGTCCTGAACGCCGCGGGGGTGGAGGACCAGATCGTGGACCGGCTGGAGGCCGTCCGGGGCACCCACCCGGAGATCGCGGTGGTGGGTGCCGCGGCCGAGCACCGGATCGCCATCCGGGCCATGCGGGCCGGGGCGCGGGAGTACTTCGCGCTGCCGCAGGACCTGGCGCTGCTGCAGGGCTGGCTGGCGCAGCAGGCCGAGCGGGTGCGGACGGCCGGGGCCTCGGCCAGCTTCACCACCCTCGAGGCATCCAAGTACCAGTTCGACGGCATCCTGGGCGAGAGCCCGGCCCTGCGGGAGACCCTGGACCGCGCGGCGCGAATCATCCCGCACGGCGCGGTCACGGTGCTCATCGGCGGCGAGACCGGGACGGGCAAGGAGCTGCTGGCGCGGGCGGTCCATTACAATGGGCCGCGCAAGAAGGCGCCGTTCGTGGACGTGAACTGCGCCGCGATCCCGGAGAACCTGCTGGAGAGCGAGCTGTTCGGGCACGAGAAGGGCGCCTTCACCGACGCGAGCGCCGCCAAGCCCGGGCTGTTCGAGGTGGCCAACGGCGGGACGATCTTCCTCGACGAGATCGGCCACCTCTCCCTGCCGCTGCAGGGCAAGCTGCTCCGGGTGCTGGAGCAGCGCGAGATCCGGCGGGTCGGCGGGACCACCACCATGGCGGTGGATGTCCGGGTCATCGCCGCCACCCACGTGGACCTGGCCGAGGCCTCGCGCCGGGGCGAGTTCCGCGAGGACCTGTACTACCGGCTCAACGTGGTGGGGCTGCGCCTGCCCGCCCTGCGCGAGCGCGGCAAGGACCTGCTGCTGCTCACCGGGAGCTTCCTGCGCCGCTTCGCCGGGGAATACGGGATCGCCGTCCCGGCCCTGTCGCCGGCCGCCGAGCGCCGGTTGCTCGCGCACCCGTGGAGCGGGAACATCCGCGAGCTGCGCAACGTGATCGAGCGGGCGCTGCTGATGTGCGACGGCGGGGTCCTCGACGCCGCCGACCTGGGGCTCGATACCGCCCGGCCGCTGTCGTCCGCCGACGGCGTGCCGTTCCCCGCCGCGATGTCCGACATCGTCCGCGCCGCCGCCGCCTCCATGGTCCGGCTGGCCGACGGCAACAAGAGCGAGGCGGCGCGCCGCCTCGGGATCTCCCGTACCCGCCTGCTCCGACTGCTGGCCCCCCGCGGACGGCAGGCCGCCCTCACCGAGGATGAATTCTGATGTCTCCCCGATTCCTGTCCCTCGCGACCCTCGCCGCCCTGGCCCTGGCCTGCAGCACCGCCTCCGATGGGGGCGGTGGCAACGGCCCCGACCCCACCGATACCACGGTGGCGCAGGACAGCCTGACCTTCCTCCGTCCCGCGGTGACGGCGCCGCCCCTCGCCGAGCGTACCCAGAGCTTCTGGGCGGTGCGCGGCGAGCGGCGCGAGCTCCGGCTCATGTACCAGAAGGCCGCCGGGGCCACCGATTCCTTCGAGTTCATCCGCTTCCGGGTGGACGACCGGACCCTGGTGAGCGACAGCGCGGGGAACCCGCTCGCCAGCGGTGACTCCGTCCTGATCACGGTGACGGTGAGCGATACCGCGAACCTGATCATCCAGTTTGCGCCCTCGGGGCTGGTGTTCAACCCGTCGAGGCCGGCCCGGCTGTGGATCAAGTTCCGCGACGCCGACCCGGATCTCGACGAGGACGGGTTCGTCACCGCGGCCGACACCACGATCCTGCTCGGCCTGCAGATCTGGAAGGAAGAGCAGCTCGGGGACCCGTGGTCGCCGCTGGTGAGCAGCGTCGACACCGTGGAGCAGGAAGTCGAAGCGGATGTGCCCGGCTTCACCCGTTACGCCGTGGCCTACTAGGAGCACATGGCATGACCGCCCATCCCCACGAGGTGCCGGACGAAGTCGCCGCGGCGGAGCGCGAGCTCCGCCAGGGGCTGCTGCGGCCCGCCCGCGAACGCCTCCTCGCCGCGATGCCGGCACTGGAGCGGGGGGATGCGGCCATCTACCGGCGGGCGGTGAACATGCTGGGGGCCGCCCACTTCGAGCTGGGCGAGCTGCCGGAGGCGAGTGCCGCCTTCGCGCGGGCGCTGGACCTCGCGAGCCAGGCGGCCGATCCGCTGGTGCTGGCGCGGGCCTGCAACAACCTCGGCATGATCGCCAACCTCACCGGGCGGCGGGAGGAGGCGCTCACCCAGTACCAGCTGGCGATTCCCGCCTACCAGCGGATCGGCAGCACTGCCGGGCTCGCCGAGACCTGCCACAACCTGGCCATTGCCCACCGGGACCTGGGCCAGTACGATCCCGCCGATCGCTACGAACGCCGCGCCATCGGGTACGCCCGGGAAGCGGGCAACCAGCGGCTGCTGGCCATGGCCCACGTGGGCCGGGGCGACCTCTCGCTGCGCCGGGGCGAGGCGGTGGTGGCGGAAGCCGGGGCCCGGCTCGGGGCCGAGCAGTACGCGGCCATCCCCGACTACCTTGGCGAGGCCGATGCGCTGCGGCTCGCGGGCGCCGCGCGGACCGCGCTGGGGCAGGTGACCGCCGCGCGTGCCGCGCTGGATCGTGCCGTGGGCCTGGCCCGGGAGTACGGCAGCCCGCTCATCGAGGCGGAGGCGCTCGAGGCCCGGGCGCGGCTGGGTGCTGTCGAGCGGCGCTGGGCGGAGGCGGGCGCGGATGTGGCGGCGGCGCTCGGGCTGCTGGAGCGGCTGGGCGCTACCGAGGAGCACGCGGCCGTGGCCCGCTGGTACGAGGAGGCGCGCGCGCGGGCCTAGGCGTCGATCATCCCCACCCGCCGCGGCGTCCCCAGGCCTGGACCCCGAGCACCGCCGCAAACCAGAGGCAGATCCCCCCGAAGACGTAACTCATCACCGTCGGCAGCCCCACGAAGAGCACGCCGAGGACGGCGAGCGCCAGGATGCCGGGGCCGACGAGCGACCGGAACGCGCCGCTGACCAGCCGGCGGGCGGCCACCACCGTGCGGGCCCGGAACTCCCGCCGGCCACGCCGCCGCCCGGCCACGCCCCGCTCCCCGCGCCGGGCCAGGCGGCTCGGCATCACGCCGCGCAGCGCCGCCGGCCCGCGGCGCACCTGCCGCACCACCTCGCTGCTCTGGGCGATGTCGCGCCGGAACTGCTGTTCCATGGCGCGGGCGAGCGCCGGGTCCTCGATCACCACGTCGAGTTCGTAGTTCCCCACCAGGCTCGACGCGTTCAGGTTGCTGGTGCCCACGCGCACCCACCGGCCGTCCGCCACCATGGTCTTGGCGTGGATCATGGGCCCGTCCCACTCGAAGATCCGCAGCCCCGCGCGGAGGATGTCGCGGTAGCCGAGCCGGGTGAGGTTCCGCACCAGCGGGACGTCGCTGGCGCCGGGCACCAGCAGCCGGATGTCCACGCCGTCGCGCTCGGCGAGGGCCATCACCTCGAACAGCCGGGCGGGCGGCACCAGGTAGGCATCGACGATCCACAGCCGGCGGCGGCACCCGGCGGTCAGGTACTCGAGCACCCGGTAGGCGCGCTGCTTGCCCGGCTCTCCCACCACGATCCGCACCGCCGCGTCGCCCATGGCGGGCGCCTCGGCGGCGTGCTCCTCCTCCGGGAGCGGCAGCCCGGCGCGGGCCCAGACCCGCACAAACGCCAGGTCGAGTGCGTGGCTGGCGGGTCCCTCGATGAGCACGGCGGTGTCGCGCCAGGGCGGGATGCCGCGGGCCGGATCGCCGGCCCATTCATCGCCGATGCAGAGCCCCCCGACCACGGCGCGGACGCCATCGGCCACTACCAGCTTCCGGTGGTCGCGTGCGATGAGGCGGAGGGGGCGGATCAGGGAGGGTGTCCCGAAGCAGCGCACCTCGCAGCCGGCCTGGCGGAGGAAGCGCCAGTAGGCCCGGCCGGTGCCGATGGAGCCGAGCCAGTCGTACAGCACCCGCACCGGGAGGCCGGTGCGGGCGCGGGCGGCGAGGGCCTCCGCGAAACGCCAGCCGGTGGCGTCGTCGCGGATGATGTAGTTCTCGAAGTGGATGAACCGGGTGGCGCCCTCGATCAGCGCGAGCATGGCGCCGTAGGCGGCGGGCCCGTCCTGCAGCAGCGCCACCCGGTTCCCCGGGATGGGCCGGGCGGCGGCCGCGCGGTCGATGGCCCGCTGCGTCGCCGGCCGGCTCGTGGTCGAGATCCGGGTCGGCCGCTCCGCCGGCCCGGTCATCCCGTGCCCAGCCCCAGCTCGCGCTCGATGGGGCGCAGGGCCTCGAGCACGAAGGCGATGAGTTCCTCGAGCGGCACGCCGAGCTCGGTGGCGCCCTGCAGCACGTCCTCGCGGCTCACGCCGCGGGCAAAGGCCTTGTCCTTGAGCTTCTTCCGGACACTGGCCACCTCGAGGTCCTGCAGGCTCCGCGACGGGCGGACCAGGGCGCACGCCACCAGGAATCCGCAGAGTTCGTCTACCGCAAAGAGCGCGCGCGCCATGGGCGTGTCGCGGGGCACCCCGGTATAGCCCGCATGGCCAAGGATGGCCCGCTGCATCGGCTCAGGGAGGCCCTGCGACGCAAGGAGCCGCACGCCTTCGGAGGGATGTTCCTCCATGGCGGAGCGGGCGGCGTTGGGATAGCGCTCATAGTCAAAGTCGTGCAGCAGCCCCACCAGTCCCCAGGCGTCGGGATCCTCCCCCCCGCGAACCGCCATGGCCCGCATGGCGGCCTCGACGGCGTACATGTGCTTCCGGAGGGCGTCGGACGGGGTGTACTCGTGCATGAGCGCCAGGGCGCGATCGCGGGTCCAGGTCATGGCCTGCAATGAACGGCCCCCCGTCGCCGGAGGCAACGGGGGGCCGGAGATCACGGCAGTGCTCGCCGGGCGTCAGGGCGCCGGGCAGCTCACCGTGCCGCAGACCGGGACCGGCAGGCTGGTCCCGTAGGTGGCGTTGATGACTGAGGCCAGGGAGTCGGCCACGATCTGGTGGGCCAGCGCGCTCGGGTGGACCCCGTCGAGCGTGAACATCGTGCCGAAGGTCACCGGCTGTCCCACGGCCGCACCCGCGATGTTCGGGAACTGGGGGATGGTCCCGTTGAGGACCAGCGCGCCGAGGGTCGGGTTGATGTCGAACACCGCCATGCCGCGGGCGGCGGCCTCGGACTGGATATGAGCGTTGAACCCGGCCACCGCGGTGACGAGCCCGGTCAGCTCGGCGCTGGTCACCACCTCGTTGTCCACCGAGCAATCAATGGTGGCGGGGAACCCGGCGATGGCCGTGCTCAGCTTGGTGAGGCCCACGGTCCACGGCACCAGGATGCTGAGGCCGCCGCCGGCGGGCGGAACCGGCGCGCAGCTGACGTTCACCGTGAACGTCGGGATGCCGGCGAGCGTGGGGTCCTGCGGCGGGAGCGGCGCGGGGCAGCCGCCGTTCTTGAGGCAGTACCAGATCGCGCCCTTCGAGGCATAGGGAATCACGCTCACGTCGCCGACCGTCACCAGCGCGGCGCGGGCCCCGGTGGCCTCGATGGCGTCGAGGACCGAGTCGTACTGGGCGGTGAAGGTGTTGAGCGGGGTGACCAGCGCCGGGTTGCCGGGATTGGCCGAGCTGGTCAGCGAGCCCAGCACGTCGTTGTTGCCGATCCACACCGTCACGAAGGTGGGCTGGGCCTCGGTCATGCGCTGGATCTGCGTCTTGCCGCCGAGGAAGAACGTGGTCAGCGCGTTCGACGACGAGGCGGGCACGCCGAAGTTGCTGAGCAGCTCCTGCACCCGCGCGCCGGGGACGGCGGTGTTGTTGAGGGTGCCCTCGAGCGGGACCCGCAGGTCACAGGTGGTCGAGGTGCCGCCGCCGACGCGGGCCTGCGTCACGTTGTTGGTGAACGGCGGGGCGCAGCCCCGGCCGTTGAGCCGGGGATAGTTGAAGCTGGTGCCCATGGCGGCGCCGAGCAGGACGGCGTAGGAGCGCTTCTGGGTGCTGTCGTTGATGCCGGCCGACATGTAGCCGGCGGTGATGCTGTTGCCCATCGACACGTAGCGCTGGAAGATCGGGTCCAGCACGTCGGGCGCGTTGAGCTTCTCGTCGGTGCGGCATCCCGCGAGCACCGGCAGCGCGACGAGCAGGGTCGAAACGAGTCGCTTGATCTGCATGATCAGGCTCCGGTGGCGTCAGAAGGTGTAGGACAGGGTAGCGCCGAACAGGTGCGCCTTGAACTCGAACAGCCCGTTGTCGGGCAGGCCGTATTCAACGGTGCGGCCGCGGCGATTCTGCTGCTGGATGTACTGGTAGGCCACGTCGGCGTGGAGCTTGGACCCGAGCCGGGTGCCGAAGCCGAGCGTGAACTCCGCCCGCTTGCCTTCGGGCAGGTTCGGCGTGACCGAGCCGGCCGGCAGCGCCGCGTCGTGGAAGAGGTAGCCGCCGCGGAGCACGCTCCCAGCGCTGATCTCGTACTCGGCGCCGTAGCGCCAGGCGGTGGACCCGTTGGCGTTCTCGGCCAGGAAGGTCGTCGGCAGGAGGTCGGTGTGGATGGTGATCGTGTCGAACACCTTCCAGTTGGTGTAGGTCACGTCGAGCAGCAGCTTGAGCTTCTCGATGGGGCGCACCATGACGCCGGCGGTGAGCTGCTCCGGCATGCGCAGCCAGGTCCGGCCGCCCTGGTCCTGCAGCGGGCCGCTGCCGCTGAACTGGGGCGAGAGCACGCTGTCGAGCGGGGTGCCGGCCGGCGCGCCGAGCGGGTTGCCCTGCGCCAGCGTGATCCCCGTGAACACCCGGTCGATCGCGGCCTCGGCGCTGTTGATCTTCACCAGCTGCCGCGAGAGGTAGCGCAGGCCGAAGCTGACCCGGCGGCTCGGCTCCCACAGCGCCCCGAGGTGGTAGCCCACGCCCGTGCCGTTGCCCGTCAATTCCACGTCTGCGATGTCGGTCCCGCGCTGGAACCCCAGGTTCCCGAAGGTGACCCCGGGCGCCGCGTCCTGGTCGAACAGGTCCACCCGCTGCTGCAGCGCCAGGTGCAGGAAGTTCACGTCGAAGCCCGCGCCGACCTTGAGCTGGTTGGTGAGCTTGTACGCCAGCGTGGGCTGGACGTAGATCGCCCGGATGGTGCTGCGGTAGCCCCGGAACCGCGCCTCGGACTTCTCGGGCCACTTGGTGGTCAGGCCGTAGGGCGCGAACGCGCCGAAGCCGACGCTCAGCTTGTCGGTGAGCCCGCCCTGCATGTACAGGGCCGGGACCGGGATGATGATGTCCTCGAGGTCGGTGCGCAGCCCGGTGGCGTCGTTGGTGAAGCCGCCACTCGGCGCGATCGCGGTGACGCCGGTCGAGATGGTCCAGACCCCCTTCGCCGCGCTGGCGATGCCGGCCGGATTGAAGAAGATCGAGGAACCGTCCGCGCAGGGAGAGGCCACCGCCGTGCCCGCGCGGCCCATGGCACAGGAGCTGTGCTCATTGACGCTGTACCCCTGGGCCGTCAGGGACGCGGGTGCGCCCGCGAGGACGACCGACCCGCAGACGGCGAGCCAGACCGGATACCGCCGCATAGATGAACTCCGAAAAGAGGAAGGAATCGGTTGACGAGGAACCGAGTGTTGCGGGTGTGCCTAGGCTAGTCTACGCCCCGGCCACAACTTTGTCAAAAGGAGACGTGCATGCGGCGCTGGCACCCCGCATCGGAGATCCGACCGGCGACATCGCAGATGCGTGCGCGGAGTTCTAGTGCAGTGTCGGGGTGTCCGCTGGGGGCCCCGGCAGCTGGGAGGCGCTCAGGGGTACCCGGTATCCCTCGGCCCCGTCCAGGCTGATCTCGAACGCGTACTGGCCGGGCGCCGGGAGCGGCAGGTCAAAGACCAGCACCGCGCCCGCCTCCACGTCGGTGACGCCGGCCGGCGGCTCCCCGAAATGCACCGCCCCGTCGCCCTCCACCAGCGCGTTGCCGGCCGCATCGAGGAACCGGATCCGGATGCGGTGGGTGCCGATCTCGGTCCGGCGGCCCCGGACCCGGAGGACCAGGTGGGCCCGGGGATGCACCGAGGGGAAGGCCGGCACCCAGACGTGCTGGAACAGGCCGAGCACCGAGAGCTTCCCCTGCTGGTCGATCAGGGCGTAGTCCGCGAGCACCGCGAAGTCGAGCAGCAGGCTCAGCTCACCCGGATCGAGGTGATCTCGTCGTTCTTGCGGATGGCGTTCACCACGTCCATCCCGGTGGTGACCTGGCCGAAGACGGTGTGCACGCCGTCGAGGTGCGACTGCGGCGCGTGGCAGATGAAGAACTGGCTGCCGCCGGTGTCCTTGCCCGCATGGGCCATCGACAGCGTGCCGGCCACGTGCTTGTGGGTGTTGCGCTGGGTCTCGCACTTGATCTTGTAGCCCGGCCCGCCGGTGCCGGCGCGCGGGTCATTCGGGTCGCGCGAGTTGGGGCACCCGCCCTGGACCATGAAGTTGCTGATCACGCGGTGGAACCGCAGCCCGTCGTAGAAGTTGCTGTTGGCGAGCTTCTCGAAGTTCTCGACGGTCTTCGGGGCGTCCTCGTCGAACAGCTCCGCGACGATGGTGCCCCGGCTGGTGGTGATGGTGGCGGTCTTCATGGTCCGGGATGGAATGGGGAGGAGTGGACGGCGTCGTCGACGGGGAGAATAAGGGCGTGGGGGGGATAGCTCAATCGCCCCCGGCCGGGCCGCCGATGGCCGCCAGCGCCGCCCGCCAGCCGGCGAGGTCGGTGGCCGGTCGCTGGCAGGTCGCGCCCACGCAGGCGTACCCCCGGGTGCCGCCCCCGGCGGCGAGCATCGCGCGGAGCGCGGGCGGGGTGGCCGCCGGGTCGAGGTCGCCGGGGCGCACCCGCCGCACCACCCGGCGAGGCACCCAGGTGGCGAGCGCGGCGCGGTGCATGGCGTCCGCGAGCGGCTCGGCCTCGGGTCCCTCGCCCGCGACGATCACCAGGTGCGCCGCCGGCTGCACCGCCCAGTCGAGCGCCAGCAGCAGGGTGGCGCCGTAGATGCCGAGCGCCGGGGCGGCCCCGGCGAAGGCGCCGAGCAGCGCGTCCCGCCGTTCCGCCCACTCCGGGGCCTGGGTGTGCGCATGCAACCGGGCCAGGCAGAGGGCGGCCACGCCATTCGGCGAGGGCGTCGGCGCGTCCTGGACCGGGGTGGCCCGGGTGGGGAGCAGGCCGGGCCCGTCCCGCTCCGCGGTATCGTACAACCCGCCCCCCAGCGGGTCACGGTAGTCCCGCCACACCCGCTCCATGATGGCGCCGCTCCAGTCGATCCACTCGGCCTCGCCGGTCACCTCGAACGCCTCGAGGGCCGCCAGCGCCACCTGCACCTGGTCGTCGAGCAGGCCGCCCACGCCCCCGGGGGCGTGGCGGAGCGCGGCCGGGTCGGCCTGCTCGGCGCGCAGGCGCCGCAGGGTACGGAGCGCGTGCTCCACCGCCCAGGGTTCCGCCAGCGCCGCCCCGGCCACCAGGAGCGCCCCGGCCAGCATGCCGTTCCACCCCGTGTAGCGGCCCCGGTCCACGAACGGCGCGGGCCGCCGGGCCCGCGCGGCCCGCAGCCGGTCCTCGGCCGCATGCAGCCGGCGGGCCGCCTCGGGGCCGTCGAGCCCCAGCCGCGCGGCGATCCCGGTCAGCGGCTCGGTGACGTGCAGGACGTTCTTCGAGGGGTTGTGGTGCATCTCCCCGGCCGTGCCGATGTCATACCACGCGGCCGCGACCGCTAGCAGGTCGTCATCGCCGATGGCGGCGCGGGCCTCCTCCAGCGTCCAGGTGAAGTAGTCGCCATCGTCGTGCAGGCCCACGTCGGCGTCCTGGCTGGCGCCATACCCGCCCTCCGGGTCGGCCAGCACCTCCCGCACCCAGCGGATGGTGCCGCGCGCCGCGGCCGCGAACCCTGGGTGCCCCAGCGCCAGGTGCCCCTCGACGTAGGCCCGGAGCAGCTCGGCGTTGTCGTACGACATCTTCTCGAAGTGCGGCACTACCCAGCGGGCGTCGACCGCGTAGCGATGGAAGCCCCCCGCGAGGTGGTCGTGGATGCCACCGAGCTGCATGGCCACCAACGTGTGCTCGGCGAGATCCCGCGGGGCCGCGGCGCCGGTGTCCCTCCAGCGGTTGAGCAGGAAGCGCACCGCCACCGGGTGGGGGAACTTGGGCTGCGCGCCGAAGCCGCCATGCTGCGGGTCGAACAGCCGCGCCATCGCCGCCTCGCCCTCGGCGAGCAGCGCCACCGAGGGCGCGCCCGGCGCGGCCTCGTCGAGGTGCTCTGCCAGCACGCGACGCAGCGCGTCCGCCTGCTGCAGCACCCGGTCGCGCTGGGTCTGGTACACGTGGAGCACCTGGGCCAGCACCGCGCGGAAGCCCGGGCGACCGTACTTGCCATCCGGCGGGAAATAGGTGCCGCCATAGAAGACCTGCCCGTCCGGCAGCAGGAAGGCGGTGAGTGGCCATCCGCCCTGGCCCACGATGGCCTGCACCGCCCGTTGGTAGCGGGCATCCACGTCCGGCCGCTCGTCGCGGTCCACCTTGATGCAGACGAAGTGCTCGTTGAGGAACTCCGCGAGGGCGGGGTCCTCGTACGACTCGCCGTCCATCACGTGGCACCAGTGGCACCACACCGCCCCGATGTCGAGCAACACGGGCCGGTCCGCGGCCGCGGCCCGCGCAAAGGCCTCCGGCTCCCAGGGATGCCAGTGGATCGGCTGGTGGGCGGCGGACTGCAGGTAGGCCGAACGGGCGCCGGCGAGGCGGTTGGTCATGGCCGTAAGGTAGATGGGTGCCGGGCAGGCGCGGAGCGGGGGCGCCGTCCCTACTTTTCGGCGCATGACCCACCCGCACGCCGCCCCGGATCCTTCCCCGAACGACGGGCCCTTCCTCCGGAGCTTCCTGGCCACCCTCCTGGCGCTGCTCGCCCTCGTGGCCGCGCTGGTGGTGCTGGTGGATCCGGTCGGCCGGTTTGGTACCGGGCTGCTGCCTCCCGCGGTGAGCGCGGACCGCGACCAGAAGGCCGCGATGCTCCGGGCGCTCCCCGCGCCCCCGCGCGTGGTGATCCTCGGATCGTCCCGTTCCAAGACGCTGCCGCCGGCCTGCGTGACCGCGCTCGGGGGTGGGCCGGCCTTCAACTTCGCGGTGAACGGCGCCGCCACCCAGGACCTGGTGGCCATCGGGCGCTACCTGCGGGCACGCGCGCCCGGCGGCGCCACGACCCTGCTCGTGGGGGTCGAGCCCGAGCTGCTCCAGCCTGGCGCGGGCCCGCACCGGCCCCTCACCCTGAGCCGGAGCCTCGCGCCGCTCCTGCCGGAGGAGCCGGCCGCGACCGATGTCACGCTCGCGGCCGACCTCCTCGGATGGCAGGCGGTCCAGGGGGCGCTGCAGTCGGCCTGGGCGGCGGTACGGAAACCGGCGGGACCTCCGGAGGCCGTTCTCGAGCCGGATGGCCGCCAGCGTTACCCGCGTATCGAGGCGGCGCGCGCCGCCGGCCGCTTCGACGCGGCCAGTGCCGTGCGCGCGTCCCTGCCGGGAATCCTCGCCCGGTACGAGTCCTTTGGCCGGCTCGACCCGATGCGGCTCAGCTGGCTCCGGCAGTTCCTGCGCGAGGCGCGGGGCGATGGCCGGCAGGTGATCGCCTTCATCCCGCCGGTGCATCCCGACTTCGCCAGCGCCGCGGCGAGCACCGCGTGGCGCGAGCGCACGGAGGAGACGGTGCTGCTGCTCCGCAGCCTCGAACGGGAGGGGCTGCTCCGCTACGTCCCGATGGACGGGCTGGTGGACAGCGCGCTGGCCGGCGACTACGTGGACGGCATCCACTTCCTCGCCCCGGTCGCGGCGCGGGTGGTGCAGCGCGTGCTGGGCGCGCCGGAGCCCTGTGCTCTTCAATAGCTACGTCTTTGTCCTGGCCTTCCTCCCGGCGGTGCTGCTCGGGTGGTGGCTGCTCCCCGGGGTCCGCAGCCGGCTCTGCCTGCTCACCCTCGCCAGCTACCTCTTCTACGGCTGGTGGGACTGGCGCTTCGTCCCGCTCATGCTGGTCTCCACCACCGCCGACTTCGCTGCGGGCGCCTACCTTGGCCGCACCGAGGCGCCAGGGCGTCGTCGTGCCTGCCTGGTGCTGCTGCTGGCGCTCAACCTCGGGATCCTCGGGGTCTTCAAGTACTACGACTTCTTCGCCGGCAGCCTGAACGGCCTGGGCCGCGTGCTCGGGGCCCCGCTGGACCTGCCGCTGCTCCACCTGGTGCTGCCGGTGGGCATCTCGTTCTACACCTTCAACTCGATCAGCTACACCATCGACATCTACCGCCGCCGGCTGCAGCCGGCGCGGAGCCTCCTCGAGTTCTCCACCTTCGTGGCGATGTTCCCCCACCTGGTGGCCGGTCCCATCGTGCGCTACGCCGACCTCGCACCGCAGTTCGCGCGGCTCGGGCGCCGCCCCGACCGCGCGCTGTGGGCCCTCGGCATCTGGTTCCTCGTCGTGGGGATGGCCAAGAAGGTCCTGCTCGCCGACCCGATCGCGGCGCACATCGTGGCGCCGCTCTGGAGCCGGATCCCGCTGCTCGACACCCTCGAGGCGTGGGTCGCGCTGCTCGGCTACACCCTGCAGATCTACTTCGACTTCTCCGGCTACAGCGACATGGCCATCGGCCTGGCCGCGCTGCTCGGCTTCCGTTTCCCGCAGAACTTCGATGCCCCCTATCAGGCGACGAACATCGCGGACTTCTGGCGCCGGTGGCACATGTCGCTCTCCTTCTGGCTCAGGGACTATCTCTACATCCCGCTGGGCGGCAACCAGCACGGGCGGCTGAGCACCCTCCGCAACCTGGTGCTGGTGATGCTCCTCGGCGGCCTCTGGCACGGCGCCGCCTGGACCTTCGTGCTGTGGGGGCTCTATCACGGGGCCCTGCTGGCGGGGCACGCGGTCTTTCGCGAACGCGGGTGGGGGCCGCGCTCGCCGGCGCTGGCCATGGCGGCCACCTTCCTCGCCGTGTCGCTGGGCTGGGTGCTCTTCCGCGCCGCCGACCTTCCGCAGGCCGGGCTGCTGTTCATGCGCCTCGGTGGGCTCGGTCCGGCGGGCGAGGGTGGCAACGTCGACCTGCTGGGCGTGCCCACGGTGGTGGCCCTGCTCTCGGTCGGATGCGCCATCGCGTGGTGGGTTCCCGATCCCTGGCACTGGCGCCTGCCACGCGGGCGGCTCGCGGGCGCCGCGCTCGCCGTGGTGTTCCTGCTCGCCATCCTGCGCTTCGCGTCGCCGAGCCCCTTCCTCTACTTCCAGTTCTAGAACGCGACGTCCCGCCCGGCCGAAACCGGCGCCGGGGCCACGCCCGTAGGGGACGCCTGCCGCGGCACCTGCCCCGGTCCCACCCCGACATCGTGAGTGCCTCATGCGCCGCCCCATCCGCCGGCTGACGCTCGTCCTGCTGCTCGGGCTCCTCCCCGCCGCCCTCGGGGCCCAGAATGCCGCGCCCGCCTTCGGCTGCGGGGAGGCGTCCCAACGACAGTTCGACTTCTGGCTCGGGCGCTGGGACGTGACCGTGGGCGGCAACGCCGCTGGCACCAACGAGATCACGCTGGAGGAGGACGGCTGCCTGCTGCATGAGCACTGGGTCGGCTCCCGGGGCGGAACGGGCCAGAGCCTCAACTGGTACGATCGCGGCACCGGCGAGTGGCATCAGGTCTGGGTGGACAACCAGGGCAACGGCCTGCAGCTCGCGGGCCGCTTCACGGAGGGCCGCCTGACACTGCTTGGCACGGCGCCCGGTCCCGACGGCCGGCCGCAGTCGCAGCGGCTCAGCTTCACGCCCAACGCCGACGGCACCGTGCGGCAGCTCTGGGAAACGTCCAGCGACGGCGGCCAGAGCTGGCAGGTGTCCTTCGACGGCCTGTATCGCCGCCGGACCTGATCGACGTAGCGGCCCGGAACGTCGCCGCCTGACGCGCGGCTCCGCCCGCGCGGGCTAACCGCCGCGGGGGGATTCGCTTCCCCTGCCTTCGGCATCGCTTCGGCGGAAACCGCCGGGGCGATGCCCCGTACGTCCCCGTCACCTCTTTCCGAACGCCCCGGTCCGATCGGGCGCACCGATGCTCGCCATCCTGCTGGAGATCGTGGTCCTCGTCGCAACCCTGGTTGCGACGGCGGTCGCGGTGTTCACGCGGGCGTGGCGCCGGTCGCCACCGGGGCTCCAGTGGCGGCAGGCCCGTCACCACCGCGCGGCCGCTCGCCGCTCCAGCCATCCATGCGTGATTCACGGGAGGCAGGCTCCCGAGTGTCCCGTCCGCCTGAAGAGCGGCGGGACGGCCATTCCACAGTCCTTCGAGGAGGCGATGAACGATGTCGGTGCGTCATGAAGGGCGGGTCCGCCGGGCGGGTGAGCGCGGGGGCGCGCTCGCGACCCTGCTGGGCCTGGGGCTGCTGCTGCTCCTGGTGGCGGCCACCGTGCCCTCGTGCGTGACGTATGTGGATCCGGGCAGCGTGGGGATCGTGATTCACCGCGCGGGCGGCGGGGTCGACCCGACACCGCTCGGGCCGGGATTCCACCTGCGCAACCCGCTCACCACGGGGATCGAGGAGTACCCGACGTACATGCAGACCCTGATCCTCACCCAGTCGGTGGTGGAGGGGTCACCGCACAACGACGAGATCAACGTCAACAGCGTGGAGGGGCAGCCGTTGTCGCTCGACGTCTCGATGTCGTTCGAGCTGGCCCCGGCACGGGTGCCGGAGCTGTACACCACGTTCCGGAGTGACATCGGGGCGATCCAGCGCACCTACGTGAAGCAGTCGATCCGGCAGGCGCTGCAGGAGGTGGTGGGGAGCGAGCCGATCGCCGAGATCATCGGGCCCCGGAAGGCGCAGGTGGTGGCCCGGGTGCAGGCGCTGCTGACCGAGCGGCTGGCGACGTACGGGATCCTGGTGCGGCAGTTCACGCTGAACGAGCTGCGGGCGCCGGCGGCGGTGATGGAGGCGATCAACCAGAAGAACGTGATGCAGCAGCAGGCCCTCACGGCCGAGAACGAGCTGCAGAAGAACCGGTACGAGGCGCAGGGAGATTCCATCAAGGCGGCGGGCCGGGCCAAGGCCATCCTGGCCGAGGCCGAGGCGCAGGCCCGGGCCAACCGGCTGCTGGCGGAGAGCATCACCGGCACGCTGGTGCAATACGAGGTCGCCAAGCGGTGGGATGGCAAGATGCCGCAGGTGGCCGGCGGCAACGCGCCGCTGCTCTCGCTGCCGCTGAGCCACTAGCGGAGCCCGCCCGGGAGGCCCCGGCCTCCCGGGCGGCCGCCGGCCGGTCAGCCCAGCGGAGCGAAGCGCGCGGTGAAGTGCCGCAGGAAGGGCGCCTGCTCCACGAACCGGTAGCCGCGCACCGCGGCCCGGCGGGCGTACACGTTGAGGATGGCCTCGACCACGTAGTCGATGTGGCTCTGGGTGTAGACCCGCCGCGGAATGGCCAGCCGCACCAGCTCCATCGGTGCGGTCGTCTCCGCTCCCGTGGCCGGGTCCCGCCGGCCGAACATCACCGTCCCGATCTCCACCGCCCGGATGCCCGCCTCCCGGTACAGCTCCACCACCAGGGCCTGGCCCGGCAGTTCGTGCGGCGGGATCTGGGGAAAGAGCGCCGCCGCATCGATGTACACGGCGTGGCCTCCCGGCGGCTGCACGATCGGCACGCCGGCCTCGGAGATGTGCCGCCCCAGGTACGTCGTCGAGGTGATCCGGTAGAGCAGGTAGTCTTCCGCCAGCGCTTCGTGCAGCCCGACCGCGATGGCCTCGAGGTCGCGGCCCGCGAGCCCGCCGTAGGTGGGAAAGCCCTCGGTGAGGATCAGCAGGTTGCGCTCCTGCACCGCCACCTGCGCATTATTGCTGGCCAGGAACCCGCCGATGTTGGCCAGGCCGTCCTTCTTGGCCGACATCGTCGCGCCGTCGGCGTGGGAGAACATCTCCCGCGCGATCGCCAGCGGCGAGCGGTCCGCGTAGCCAGCCTCGCGCAGCTTGATGAAGTAGGCGTTCTCCGCGAACCGGCAGGCGTCGATGTACAGCGGGATGCCGTGCGCCCGGCACACTCCTGACACGGCGCGGATGTTGGCCATCGACACCGGCTGCCCGCCCCCGCTGTTGTTGGTCACCGTCAGCATGCACAGCGGGATCTTCTCGCGCCCCACCTCGGCGATGAGCCGCTCCAGCGCCGCCACGTCCATGTTGCCCTTGAAGGGATGCACCGCCTGCGGCTGCCGGCCCTCAGGGATGACGAGGTCCACGGCGCGGGCCCCGGTGAACTCCACGTTGGCCCGCGTGGTGTCGAAGTGGGTGTTGCTCGGCACCACGTCGCCCGGCTTGCAGAG
>Ga0268298_10001366_pt1 | contig 28924 bp, 24 predicted proteins | sample WWTPWeurt_MetaG_FD_194462 | JGI IMG/M metagenome (GOLD analysis project Ga0268298, IMG submission 194462) | Activated sludge microbial communities from WWTP in Nijmegen, Gelderland, Netherland - WWTP Weurt | ecosystem: Engineered > WWTP > Aerobic digester > Activated sludge | place... | reverse complement strand
TGCCTCCGCTCACGGCCATTTCGCCGTGGTAACCGTCGGCGAGGTGCACGGTGTCGCCGCCTTTCACCTTGCTGCCGAAGAGCCCTGCCTGGATCACCTCTTCCAAGGTCTTCCACGGCTTCGCGGCACTACCGTCGTTGGTCGCCGAACCGGTGCTCGGGTTCACGTAGTAGTCGGCGGCGCGCGCTTCGAAGCTCACGAAGAGGACGGCGAGGCCGAGCGCGCGAATGCGAAGGGGGTCACGCATGACCTCAGCATAGCTGCTTTCTTCCCGGTGCTACACGAAGGTCATCACGAGCACGAAGACGAACCAGAGCAAGCTGATGAGCAAGAGGACCGTCCCCACGATGCCGAGGATGCGCCCCACGACCGCCGTGGTCTCTTGTGGGATGCCCTGAATCGCGCAGACCTGGGCGTAGGTGTTGCCACGCTTCCACGCGACGGGGGCGCACAGCTGGCAAACCGCGATGCCCAGGATCCCCAAGATCAGGATGGTCACCGCGTCGTTCTTGGTCGCGCCCGGCATCTCTTCGGGCACGCTCGGCATGCCGAAATTCGGATTCACCGGGGGTGGGATGAAGCGACCGTCTTGGCTCATGCTGAGCGGTGATCCTAGCGCGCTCCGAGTCACGAGCGTCGAGCGAGTGTGCGCACCCACCAACCGGGGGAGAACGCGACGCGCATGCCCGCCCGTTCGACGTTGCGCCGGCTCGGGCCGTCGAACAGCGTGTCGGTGACCACCAGCGTGGCACCTTCGGAGGCGGCGGCCTGGATGCGGCGTGACAAGAGCGCACTCTGACAGCCTCGGCCTCGAAACTCCGGCTCCGTGAAGGCATGGGCCAGGTACACGGCGTCGTTCACCCAGGTGGAGCTCGCCACCGCTCGCGGGATGCCGTCCAGCTTCGCCACGTAGACTCGGTGGCATCCGATCCGGAGCTCCCGGGCGCGCTCGTCGCGGACGCTGGCTTCGAAGCCGCGACGGCCGCCGCCTCGGACCAGGAGCTCGAAGGCAGTGTCGAGGGTCTCTGCGCAGAGCTCTTCGACCTCCACCGGGCCGGGCTCTCCCGCGGGTAGGTCTCGTGGATCCGTGAACGCCGTGAAAGAAGCCCCCGCGAATTCGAACCCGCCCGTTTGAAACGCCCGCTCGACGGGGCCATTCCAAGCCGACGCGGGCACGTCGACCTGACACGGTATGCCGTGTGGTTCGTAATGGCTGCGCCAAGCTTCGAGGTCGCGCGCATCTCCTGCGTCGATCCCGAAGCCGACGACGCGATTGTGGCGGCCGTCGCCGGGGCGAGTCCCATCGCGCAAGAGGTACACCGAGCCGCGCACGTCCAGCGTCGTCGCGCCATCCTCCGTCCGCAGCGGGGAACGTCCGTCGAGTCGAGCCGCCTCGGCGATCAGCGCAACCACGCGGCGGCGGATCGACGGCGTGGCCTCCGCATCGGCGGTGGCCAGCCAGCGCTCGTGGGTGGGGCTGCCGTCCGACACCACGGTGGGAGCATATGCCGCAGGTTCCCCCGAGGCGATTGTGTCAGCTTGTGCCGCGGGGCCCGGCACGTTTTCTGCACCACCGTGCTGCGATGAGCTTTGCACCGAGGTGTTCCCTGATGCTGTCGGGTCTCTTGTTCTCCGTCGCGTGCGGCGGGTCGAGCGCGGACGACGAAACGACGCTGCCCACGACCTTCGGCGACTGCGGCGGCGCGGCCGAGTGCGAGGTCGCGCTCGAAGCGTTCACGCGAGACCCGAACGCCGTGCCCTTCTGCCCTGCGCAAGCGGCCGACGCCGTGAATGACTGCTCCCACGGCATGTTGCGTACCGGCAAGTGCGGGGAAGCGACGGTCGCGGAATGGACCTACGGTATGGCAGGCGACGCGTGGCGCTGCGTCTACGACGGAAGCGGCAAGCTCGTGGGCGCCAAGTGGGTCACGGACAACCACCCGGTCCAGTACGCCGGGGAGCAGCCGCCGAACTGCAGCCCGAGCGCGCTGCCGTGCGCCGCGCCCTGAGGCCGGTCCGTTTCAGGTGGCGCGACGGGTCGCAGCGAGCACGTCGAGCGCCGACTTGAGCCCAGCGTGAAGGGCGTCGACGTCCGACTTCTTCCAGCTCGGCGCGTCGCCGCGCACGAACGAAGTCTTGTCGACGCGGTTGTCGAAGCGGGCGACGGGCAAGTGAAAGATGCGATCGCGGTACGTGACCTGGCCGTTCGGTGCGCGATCTTCGAAGATGCGTTCGACCCGCACGGTGTTCTCGCGATCGGATTCGCGCATCAGGTATTCCATGTCGTCACAGCCGTATTGCCCCAGCATCACCTCGGCTGGCACCGAATGGTGGAGGATCGAGCCTTGGCCGTCGGGTCGTCCGCGTTCGATGTTCTTGCGCCGAGACTCGGCGGGGTCGACCCAGACGTAGAGAATGCTCGCTCTCGACAGGATCTGTTCCGAGAGCTGTTGGAACGTCGAGGCGTAGCCGACGGGCGGTGTCAGCGGAAATTCGGCGCCGTTGGGGCCGCCTCGCGCGGCTTCGATCACGATGGTCTTGCCTTTGGGGTCCTCCGAGCACACGGAGTTCTTGTGGTCGAGCTCCTGCCTGCATTCCGCTTCGAGCGCTTCGGCGACCTTGCGTCGGATGCGATGGGGCACGTCGCCGAGGAACTCGGGTAGCCCGACCTTCTGGTGCGCTGCGTCGAGTCGATCGAAGAGGTGGTCCGCCGCCGACGAGACCTGTGTGCGCCGCCCCGCCATCAGATCCGAGAAGTCTTCGTTCAGAAGCTCGACCAGAGCGCCCCACTCCCACTCGTCTTGGAATGGTCGAGCGGGGCCCTTGTAGTACACGTAGCGCGAGCCGTGCTTCAGCAGCTCGTCGTCGATGCGGTGCATGAAATGCACGTACGGGTAGTCATCGAGCTGGAGCGTCGGCCCCATGTGGAGCTCATCGCGACACTGTTCGGGGCGCAGGCTCGCCAGGTAGCGTCGAACCTCGCTCTTGCCCGAGGCGGGGAGCGAAAACAGAAGCACGGTGTCGAGAATGGCAGCGCTCATACGGCTTTTTGCCTTAGAGCATCTTTTCGGGGGATGGAACCGTCCGGGCGTCTGCAGCGGTGAACCGCCGGCGAATCGCCCGCCGGCGACTGAGCCAGCGCGGCTCCGGATGTGGCATGGTCCACGCGCTGCGAGTTCGTGATGAGAAGGCTGTTTCCGCCCGGGTTCCTCCTGTTGCTCTTCGGTAGCGCGACCTGTCAGCGCGAGCTACCGAGCCGCGAGCCGGAATCCGAGGCGCCCGACGCCGCGGCGACGGTGGAGGTGCGTGGCGCGGAGCCCAAACTCACGCCTTCCGTGACCACCGGCAGCGACGCCGGCGAAGATGCCGCGGCAGATGCCGCCAAGAAGATCGCGTACGGTCCGGTGCCGCCCGCCACTCCAGGCCAAGTCCTGTGCGGGGACGCGCGCTGCGATCTCGCGACGCAAGTGTGCTGCGAGAACGAGGCCCAGGGCGTGGCCCAGTGCGTGCCGAAGCCCAAAGGGGACGAGGACCCGTGCGAGAGAGTGGAGGGTGCCCTCTACCAACGGCGCTGCGACGAGAAAGCGGACTGTCCCGGCGCGCAAGCGTGCTGCACCACCTGGGCGTGCAGCGGCGGCTGTCCTCCCGTGATCACCTGCGGAGACGTCCCTTGCCTCCACGGGCAGGTGGAGCAGTGCCTACCCGGCGGAACGTGCAGCCCGGGCTTCCGTTGCGTCGCGTCCCGAGACAGCCGTCTCGGATCGTGCGTGCAGGAGAGGTCCGGAGTCGCTTGCGGAAAGGAACGCTGCTCGGGCGAGAGGCCCGTGTGCTGCTGGAACACCAAGACCCAACGAGGCAGCTGCGCCGCCGACTGCGGCGAAGCGCCCAACGAGGATCTGTGGGCGCTCGGCTGCACGAGCCCGGACGACTGCGCCGGCTACCCCTGCGCGAACTTCGTGCCCGCGCCGGTGGCGTTCAGCCGTTGCTCCGGCGCCTACGACGTGCCGGATCGCTCGACCGTGGTGTTCTGCCGCCGGCTCGAGGACTGCCCGGTGATGAACCTCATGGGCAAGCCCAAGGCCTGCCTCCGCGACCGGTCTTTCCCGGGAAACACCAAGACCTGTCGCTATCCGACGCAATGAGCGTCGACCGTCACTCGAACGCGAGCTCTTCGGCGTACACCGCGTGGAGCGTCTTCAGCTTCTTGCCACCCGGTTCGAAAAGCAGCACCTCGCCATTCCCCGTGTAGCTCAGGGCCACGACCAGGATGCCGTTCCGATAGCTCAAGTGTTTGATGGATTCGCCAGCCTGGATCTCGTGCTCCAAGCTCCCGTCGCTGGCGTCGAAGACCCCGACAGAATGGGCATCGGTGTCTTCGATGAACACCTTTCCGTCGCCCACCGTCATGTCCCCGTCGAAGCGCTGGTCCAGGGTGTACTCGTGCACCTTCGCCAGTGGTGAAGCCGACAGGTGGTGCAAGAAGTTCGAGTACTGATCCGCCGCCCACACGTCTTCGCCAGCGATGGCCAGCTCGCCGCCGCCGTAGCCGCCGCCTTTGCCGAGGTCCACGCTCTCGAGGACGGCGTCGGCCTTCGGGTCGATGCGCACCACGGAGAAGCCATTGTCGATCTGCAGATAGACGCCAGAGCTCGTAGCGCGAAGCTCGTGATACTCGTCGTTGACCTCGTGGGCCTCGAACGAGCCCACGATGGTGTTCGTAGCGGGATCGATGCGGCGAACTCGAGGCGGCACGGTGTTGCCGTTCCCGTTGTCGGCGACCCAGACCGACGTGTCGTTGGCCACGATGCTGCGGATGGCATCGAAGCCCGAAATGGTCGCAACGATGGCGTGGGTCTTCGGATCGAGCCGAAGCACCGTTTCACTCACCGTGGTGGCCCAGACCGCGCCGGCCCCGACGGCCACGTGCTCGACCTGATCGTTGGCCGGGATGTTCTCGATGGTGTCGTTGGCGGAGTCGACCAGCGCCACGTATTCCGCATCCCCCGTGGCCGCCCAGAAACGGCCGACGTTCGCCCCTCCGCCGCCACCCCCCGAGTCGCCGCCGCCCCCGCAGGCCGTGACGAAGGCGCAACCCAGAACGATGAACGAGGTCGGGACCCGAGGCGTCATGCCCCCCGGGGTAGCGCGCGCCGCCGAGGCGGGCAACTTTGGGCGCAACGGACCAGGGGCACGCTCGGCTGTCGCATCGCCGCCGTGGCTGCCGTACCCTCGCCGGGGTGAGGCCCAAGGTCCCCACCATCGCCAGCGGAGCGGTGAAGAAGCTCGTGACCTTCGTCGAAGACTCCGGGCTCGACCCTGCTCCCATGATCGCTGCAGCCGACATCGATCCCGTTCTCGTGTCGGACCAAGATGGGCGCGTGCCCATCGTCGCGCTGCACGCGTTGTGGGAGCAAGTGCTCGCGAAGGTGCCTCGCGCGGACGGCGCGGTGATCGGCGCCGAGCGTTACGCGCCCGGTGACTACGGGCTCGTGGGGTTCGTCGCGATGAACAGCCCGACCCTCGGCGACGCCCTGCGCCAAGTGGTGCGCTTCCTTGGGCTCTGGACCGACGAGCCGGGCGTCGAGCTCGACGACGACGGCACGCTCCACATCGTGTATCGCGCGCCGTTCCCCGACCGTATCGGTCTGCGCTTCGCCACCGAAGCGACGCCAGCCGAGATCCTCAACGGTGCGCGTCTGCTGACGCAGAAGCACATCAGGCCAAAGGCCGTGCGTTTCGCCCACCCGGGGCCGCGCGATTCGTCGGCCATCGACGCGTTCTTCGGCTGCAAGGTCGCGTTTCGCAGCCCAGACTGCGCGTTGGTCTTCGAGCCCGAAGACCTCGCGTTGCCCTTGCCCAAGGCCGACGCGCAGCTCGGCGACTACTTGCGATCCGTCGCCACCCAGGCCCTCGAGAAGCGAGGCGGCAGCGAGACGTCGCCGCTCGACAAGATCCGGGGCCGCATCGCCGAGGAGCTCCAGAAAGGCGTGCCGTCCCTCGAGCAGGTGGCCAAGGCCTTGGCCACCAGCGAGCGCACGCTTCGTCGCCGGCTCGAAGAAGAGGGCACCTCGTTCCGCGAGCTGCTCGACGAGACGCGGGCGGGCCTCGCACGGAGCTACGTCAGCGACAAGCGTCTGCCGCTGTCGGAAGTGGCGTTCCTTCTCGGGTTCTCCGAGCCGAGCGCCTTCCACCGCGCGTTCAAGCGCTGGACGGGCACGACCCCCAACGCTTGGCGCGCCCGCGCGTGACTGGCCGCCGCGAGCAGTGCTTTGGCCGGCCGAGTCACTGATCGAAGGCGCCTCCTCTGACACCCTCGGTGCTGGAGGTTCGATCATGGTTCGCCGATTCTCGCTCCTGGTACTGGCCTTGTGCTCCATCGTTGCCGTTCCCGTCGAGGCGCGCGCCGACGTGCCGATGCCCGAATGTGTCGGCAACCCGGCTTGTCAGAACCAGGGAGGTTGCTCGATGAGCTTGGCCCCGTCCGGCGCGGCAGGCGCTGCGCTGGCGCTTGGGCTGGTCGCTCTCGCGGCTCGAGCCCGCCGCCGTCGCCCCTGAGCACGGTGGACCCTCGCCGCGTGCTGGGCCACGCTCCGCCTCGTGATCGAGCTCGACGGCGCGCAAGGCGAAGGTGGCGGACAGGTTCTCCGCACGGCGCTCGGGCTGTCTCTCGTGACGGGGCGCCCGCTGTCGATTCACCACATTCGAGCGCGCCGGCCCAAGCCGGGGCTCCGTCCGCAGCACTGCACCGCAGTCAGCGCCGCTGCCCGGATCGGCGGCGCGCGCGTCGATGGCAACCGGGTGGGTTCGACGAGTCTCCGCTTCGAGCCGAGCGGCATCTATCCCGGCGAGCATCATTTCGACATCGGTACGGCAGGCAGCACGAGCCTCGTCCTACAGACTCTGCTGCCGGCCTTGATGCTGGCGGACTCTCCTTCCCGCATCCAGATCCGGGGAGGCACGCACAATCCGCTGGCGCCGACCTACGACTTCTTGGAGCGAGCGTTCCTCCCACTGGTCTCGCGCATGGGGCCGCGGATCACCGCGCGTCTCACGCGCCCGGGATTCTTCCCCGCCGGGGGCGGCGAGGTGGTCTTCGAAATCGAGCCCGCTCCGCGTCTCACACCGCTCACCTTGCTCGAGCGCGGCGCGCCCACGGGCCATCGAGCATGCGCGCTCGTGGCCAAGCTCCCGCGTCACGTGGCCGAGCGCGAGCTCGACGTGATCGCCGAGCGCTTGAGCTTTCCCCGGAGCTCGCTCGAGCTCGTCCAGCGCGACGACGTCGCGAGTCCGGGCAACGCCCTCGAAGTCTCGCTCGGCTTCGAGAACCTGACCGAGCACGTGACCGAGCTCGGGCGACGGGGGCTCCCCGCCGAACGAGTCGCCGACGCCGCAGCGAACGCGGCCCTCGGCTATCTCGACTCGCACGCGGTCGTGGGCGCGCACCTCGCAGATCAGCTCCTCGTGCCATTCGCTCTGGCGGGGGCGGGCGAGTTTCGCACGCTGACGCCGACCCTCCACACCACGACCAACGCCGAGGTGATCCGCGCCATCTCGGGGGTCGAGTTCAGCTTCGAGAGCGAGGCCGACGGCAGCGTGCGCGTCCGCACCCTGCGCTCGTGAGCGTCAGCGGCAGAGCGCTTCGATGCTCCGATAGGCGCCCCGGCACGACTCGTCGAGCTCTTTCCGAGGTGTGCCCTCGCGCTCGAGATAGTCGAGCCAAGCGCGCTCGGCGGCGGGCCTTCGCCGTTCGCCCGCCGCGATGGATGGGGCGAGCTTCGGTTCGCAGCGCTCGTATTCGCGCAGGTAGTCCTCGCAGGTTTCGACCGCTGGGCTCGCGTTTGCTCCCGGGCCCTCGCGTTCTGGGCCGGGCGCCGGGGGTTCGACCGTGTTCGCGCTGCCGCTCGGGATGCTCACCACCGGTTCGGTCTGGGCGTTCGGCGGCGGATTCCCGGCTGCGCACCCGCCCGAAAGCGCGACCAGAGCCCATAGAGTTCGCACGTGCCGGCTCACCAGAACGTCATGTCGGGGCCGACGCTCTCGAACAAGCAGTTCGACACGTCGGGGAAGTCCATGCCGTGCACGAAGCCCTTCGGCGTGTACTTCGCCGGCAACGGCGCGCCGTTCAGGTTGATGTCGCCGCCCTCCGCTTCCCAAGCGGCATAGACGGCATCGTTCTGCGCGGCCGCCTGGGCGAACTGATCCCACCACACGGCGACGTCGTCGCTCGGAGCGGTGCCGTCGGGCAGCATGTTGGCGAAGATCTTGCGACGCGCGTCACGAACCCACGCCGGATCGACCACCGCCACGTTCATCTCACCCTCGTAAATCATGCCGCGGTTGTTCTTGTTGCAGGAGCCCACGCTCATGAACTTGTCGTCCACGATCAGCATCTTCGAGTGGACATCCATGTTGGCGTAGCGCGACTCCGTCTCGTCGATGCCGAACGTCACCACCGTGTCGAACGAGCGGAGTTGGAGCAGCATGTAGCGCGTGGGGAACTCCGTCTTCATCTGCGCATGGCTCTTGTACGTCCACGGGCAGCCTGGATCCGTCCACTCCGCGATGGGCTTGGTGATCACGACGAGCTTGAGCCCTGGCACCTGCTTCATGCGCGCGACGATGGCTTCGTTCAGCATGGGTGCGCGGAAATACTGGTCTTCGATGTAGATGAACTGATTTGCCTGGGAGACCGCGTTGAGCCAGGTCTCGGCGATGGCGTGCTCCCAAAATGGCTGCGGCAACGTGGGTGTGACCTGGATCTGCTTGCCGTTCGGGCGTTCGGCGATGTTGCGCTCCACGGTGAACGGCGTGCTCTTGTCGGCATACTCGACGGCGCTGTCCAATTGGTGCTGCCAGCGCTCGTGGAACACGTCGGCCGCATCTTGGGCCGCCGGGCCTTCGATGCGCACCATGTAGTCCTTGCGCGGCCCGTTGTCGGGGAGCTTGGTCTTGTTCTTCACGGCCTGGCGATCGGTGCTGGTCGCGTCGAACAACATGCGGCGCGGCTCGAACACGAGGTGTTTGGAAGTGTCCCAATCCACCTCCTTCAGGTTCATCCCGCCGATGTAGGCAAGCTCGTGGTCGATGACCATGAACTTCTGGTGGTACGAAGCGTGTTCGACTTGCACGCCCACCGGCCATTGGGTGAGGTCGACGTTGCTGGTCGGGATGCTGGTGGCGATGGGCGCCGATGGCTCGAATGTCTGGCTCGCCGAAGCCGAGAACGAGGACTTCACCCGCGCGTCGAAGTCGACGGATTTGGCTTCGAACGGGAACTTGCCTTCGGTGGGGTTGCCCATGCCCATGAACTCGAACCCGTCGCCGGTGGCGTCGGCGTGGGCCTTGAGCTCCGAATCGGTGGTGAGGAACGACAGTAGGCTGTCTTGGCCCCAGAACTGCCCGACCAACACACGCTTCTCGGCGCCGATGCCCTCGAGCAGGCCGAGGATGGTGTTCGGTCTCCGTTCGGCGGGCGTCGCGCTGAGACTCGTGACCGGATCGCGCAAGAGCTCGAAGTCCGACTGCCACCACCAGGTGGCGATGACCACCGACTTCTTGGCTCCTTTCAAGTCTTGAGCCACGTGACTCCAGGCCTCTTCGCCGTCCATCAAGAAATCGATCTGGTTGCCGCGGCGTGCCGGTCTGCCCTCGGCGCTGAACCAGAGGTGACGGAGGCCGAGATAGACGCTGTGTACGGGGATCGTGGAGCCGCCCTCGTCGCGGAGCTCGTGAGCGAACGAAACTCCGGAACCATCGCTGCTCGGGGCCTTGCTGAGTGCCGCGCTCGTGAGCCCGTTCGAGCCGTCGTAGATCACACTGACTTCGACCGAACGGTGCTCGGGCGCCGAGAGCACGATCTTCACGCCGCCGGCCTTCACCAGCGGCACGCGCACGGGCTCGCTCCCGGTGGTGTAGGCCGGCGCGCCGTCGATGGTGACCTCGAGCGTGCGCTCGGCTTCCGGCAACACTTGACCCCAGATGTCGAGGGGGTGGATGTCGACGTAGGAGAGGATCTTCCCTTCTGGTGCGTCGGGCCCGGCGTCGCTCCCGCCCACGCCGCCGTCCACGCCGCCGCTTCCTCCGCTTCCTCCGGGTCCGCCGCCCGAGCCGTCACTGCCTCCACAAGCAGCCCAGGTGAGGGGCAACGCCACGCACAACAGGAAGGCCGAGCTCCGGCGGAACGACGAAGAGAACGGGCTCACGAGCATGAGCCGAGTATACGGGAGCTGCCCTTCCGGGTCACTGACACTGACCAGCGTGCCGTCCGTCGGTTCGGCGGTAGAGCTCGACCTGGCCCGAGGCCAAGGTGACGCCGAAGAAGCCGAGATTCGCCAGCGCGAGGCCAGTGATGGTGCCGTTCACCTCGTTGCACGCCGGGTCGAAGGTGAAGTCGGTCGAAGCGCAGTTGTTCTGCGTGATCCCGACCGACGCGAACTCGCCGAGCATGGTGAGCTCGAAGCGCGGAAACTCGAGGCACGCGCTCATGCCCGCTGCCACCGAGTCGGCGCTGCCCCCGAGGAAGCCGGTGAGATCGCCAGTGCCGAGGGCGCCGGTGGCCGAGAGACTCGGACCCGAGACCGCGATGCCCTGGTCGCTGCTGAAGCGGAACGTGACCTCGGCTTCCGCTGAGCTGTCCGCGATGCTCAAGATGAGGCGCACGTTGATGTTGGCCTTGATCTTGAGGATCAACGGCACCGGTCCGACCTGGACCGGGATGTCGATGCCGAGCGGAACGTCGAGCAGCTCGTCGGAGAGCCCGGTGTTGAACGCCGCCGCCTTCACGCGAAGCTCGCCGCGCACTTGGTTCTGGCCCGCCTGAAACTCGAGGAGCTGACCGTCGCCGACCACCGCGCGGCCGCGCGTCTGGAAGGTCTCGATGTGTCCAGTGCCTTCGACGGCGAAGCGCTTCTCGCCCAGCACTTCCAGCGAAACCTCGGTCGACAGGTCGAGGCGGCCGGCGCTCGGCGTGAGCGTCACGCTCACCTTGTAGCCGTTGATCTCGCCGTCGTAGCTCAAGGGGCCGAGCCCCTGCTTGCTCTTGCCGAGGGGCTCGCCGAAAGCGTAGGCCTGCGTGCCAGAGCCGAGCGCACCGAAGTCGACGTTCTTCGCCCAATCGAGCGTGCCGTTCTTCATCGCCTCGGGCAGCGTGGTGCGCTCGGTGACGAGCTCGTAGCCGCTGCCAGTGTCGGTCACGCTCACGACCTTGCGGTAGGCGATGCCGGAGAGCACTGCGATGTCGCCGGGGACGAGGGCCGCGATGGCGCTGGCACCGTGGTCGAAGGTGTAGGTGAGGGTGGAGGCGTCGGGCGGATCGCCTGTGAGGTGGGCCTTCCCATCCGCCTCTTCGATGACGCGGGCGTTGTCCGCCCACTTCACGTCGAACTCGACGTGCTCCGGCTCGAGGGAGCTCTTGCCCGGCTCCGGGTCGGAGCTCTGACTGCAAGCGACTAGGGACCAGACGGCGAGCGCGGCGCATGCGGCGTGAATCGACTTCATGTCCGCCCACCAAGCAAGAAGGGCGCCGCTGCGGATTTCCCGCATTTCGCCTTACGTTTGCACTCGATGTGCAAGCGCCGCTTGCGCTTCGAGCGCGCCAGCGTCAGCGCTCGGGGTCCGAGAGGGGGATGTTCGCCGAAGGGGGCAGGACGCAGCGGAAGGCGGCGGTCTTTTCCGCGTCGTCGTCCGGGTGGCGTGCATCGGGCGCTGGAGGCAGACACGCAAGCGAGAACCCGACGACACTCGGCCGCGCTGCCGGGCTCTTCACTCCGCACGGCAGTAGCGCAGCGGCTTCGCCGAAAGCGAAGCCCGGCGCGGGACAGCTCTCGCCGACCCCGAGCAGAGGTACGCCGGCGTCGCCCGCCAGCGGTGCGCCCTCGCAACGCGCGAGCCGCGCCCACGGAATGAGGCCGCGCTCTCCGCTCGGGAACTCGCCCACGCCCGAGCCGCTCACGTTGGGGGTGGTCAGCGGCTCTTCGCTCACCCATTCGCGCAGGCGCAGGAAGTCGAAGTGCTTCGGATCGCCCTCCGACGTCACCACCATCACGCTGGCGATGCCCAGAGCTTCCTCCGCTCGCGCGCGCTCTACCCGAGTGGGCAACCGGCCGCCAAAGCGCATGTAGCAGACGTTCTGGGCGATCCGCGCCTCGACCACCGCGGCCAAGCTGCGGCGCGGCGCCGGCGGAGCGCGCGTCTCGCCCGGTGCCGGGTGCTGGAGCGCGGTGACCGTCGGGCAGCGCAACGTGTCGTGCTCACCGGCGGAGCAGCCGAGTTGCTGAGCGGCGATGAAGAACGGTTCGAACTTCGCGTCGATCCCCTTGAGATCTTCGGGGCACACTTTCACGAACGGGATGCCGAGGCGCTCGCCCACCCGAGGCGTGCACGGCGCTCCGCTCGTCGAGGCGGGCGACGCGCCCTCCGAGCTCGGCGGCGAGGGCTTCTTGTCGCAACCGGCGAGGCTCGTCAGCAGAGCCAGAACAAGAGCGCAGCGCTGCACGTCACGCCTCCGCTTTCTCCGGCGTCGCTTGCGCGCGACGAGCGCGCCGCCGACCTTCGATCAGGTGAAAGAGCGTCAGCAGGATCACGCCCAGCGCGAACGCGGCGATCAAGTAGGCCCCCAGCGCCGGCCGCGCGTGAGTGGTGAAGTTGCCGATCTGCTTCGTTCCCCAAATCACCGGCATGAACGGCTCGACCTTGATGGGCGCGTCCGACGCTAGGTCATAGCCATACGAGCGCAGCTTGAACACGAAGCGGAACAGTCCGAAACCCGCGAAGTAGCCCACGAGCGCCGCTAGATCCACGAGCGCTCTCACGTTGCCGAGCACCGCCACGCGCACGAGCAAGAGCGCCAACACACCGAACCCGAATGGCAGCCAGTCGAGCTCGGTGAAGGCCGCGCGGTCGAGCTTCTTCATGCCGATGTAGTGGTTCAGGATGTTGATCTCGGCGATGTCCTTGCCGTCGTGGCCGCCGACCACCGTGTGGGCGTACACGTCGAGCGAGAGGCCGTTCCGATATTGCGGTGCCTCCATCTCGAGGTGCCAGAGCGGCTTCGTGAGTCCGAGGACGAGCGGCACCAGCAGCACGAGCAGGATGGGCCGCGTCCAAAGGAAGAGCGGCTGCTCGAGAAATGCGTAGAACCCCTCGAGCGCTCGCCGGATCCGATCTCCCATGTGGGGGAGCGTAGCCGAATTTCGGCGCGCCTCGGCGGCCTCGCTCGAAGTCGCGCCGGCGGTCCGTGATACGGTCTCCGTCGTGGGGTCGGATCCTGCGGTCATTTCGGGTGCGTTTGCAGCCGCTGCTATCGCACTCCTCTCGTGCAGCAGCGCCTCCGAGGACGACAAGCCCTGCGGACACGCCTCTTCGTGCCCGAGCGACATGGTGTTGGTCGAGCTCGGATGCGGCTCGTACTGCATCGACGCGACCGAGGTCACGCGCGGCGCATACGATGCGTTCGTTGCGGCCGCGCCGTCGACCGAGGGTCAGCCCGAAGGCTGCGCGTTCAACAAGAGCTTCGCCCCGAGTTGCCCCGTCGGCGGCACCCCGAGCTCAGATCCGTCCCTCCCCGCGGTCTGCGTCGACTTCTGTGACGCCGCCGCGTACTGCAAGTGGGCTGGGAAGAAGCTCTGCACCGGGATGGAGCAGCCACAGCAGCCCGGGCGCTGGGAGGAGGCGTGCCTGGCGACGGTCGGCTCCGAGAGCCCAACGGTGTGCAATACGAGCGGAGGGAAGCTGCACGCGGCCGGGAGTGGGGACTGCGCGGGCGACGCCCCACCGCTGAGCTCACTCCACGACATGATCGGCAATGCTGCGGAGTGGGTCGACGACTGCTTCGTCGAAGAAGGCGTGCGATACTGCCTGACCATGGGTGGAGGTGCTCAGAGCGTGGGCGCGAGGTGCGTCGGCGGTCTCTATGACGAACTCCCCTACAGCGATCCCCTCCTCGGCTTCCGTTGTTGCGCCGATTGATTCCTCCCGCCGCCGCGCTCGCGCTCGGCGCGACCGGTTGCTTCTCGACCTCCCTCGCCGAGTCGCCGCGCCTGCTCCCGCCGGGCGATACCTCGGTGACCATGGTGCACCGCGTGCCGAAGTACCTTTGGTTCCCTCATTCCGATCTGGCGTTCGCGGCCCACCACGGAGTGCTCCCGAGGTTCGAGGTGGGCGCGTTCGGTGCCCTGGGATTGGCGCACGTGAACGTCGGCGTGACCTCCCGGGTTGGGCTCAGCGACACGACGTTCCTCGGTGTTCAGAGCTCGTACTTGCACCTGCTCGGCAGCGAGTCTCAGTGCCCCGAGCTCTGCCGCGCCATCGACGACGCCTGGGTGCAGACGCTGCGACTCACCTTCGCCGCGCCGTCCAAGACCGGTCGTGGCACGGCGTACGTTGGCCTGGCCGGCTCTGCGGTCCTCTGGATCCCCGATCCCGAGGCCACCGAGGTCTCGGATCCCGAGCGCCGGAGCCCCGAGCTCGACGCTCTCCTGTTCGGTCTCTTTGGCGGAATCGAGTTCGTCCTTACCCGGCACACCGCCGTGCAGTTCGAGCTCACCGCGAATCCGTTCTCCGCGCTCACGGACACGCGCGCGCCGAAGTTCAACGCGCAACGCTTCGAGGACCGCGACCTCTGGTATCGCATCGGTTACCAGGCGGACGTGGCGTTCCACCGGCGGTTCTAGGTTTGGCGGCCGCGCGTCGGCGACAGCCGTCGCGACGAGGCACTCCCCGCCGCGTTGCCTGCGGACGAAGTTGCGGCCCACGAGGACGAAGCTCGCCATCCAAGCGGGTCGCCGAGCCGAAGCTCGAGCGACCCGCCTGGCCGGGCTCACCCGCCCGCCTTCTTGCACAGGCCGGTGAGGGTGGCGCACAAGCGGCTGAGCAGGACGATGACCGCCTGCGCCTCGCTGCGTGAGCCGAGCCCGAGCGCGACGATGGCCTCGAGGGCGGCGGCGGCCTCGCCGGCCTCGGCTCGGGCCGAGGTGAGCCGCACCCGACGCTCGCCGCCACTCTTGGCGGCGCCCTCACCGGTTTGCAGGTAGGCGCTCTGAAGCGCGCGGCTGAGCTGGTCGCGCAGCGGGCCGTAGCCCCGCGGCAGCCGCCGCGCGATGGCGTCCCCGCGCGTGAGAGCTTCGAGCGCGATGCGATGAGCATCGAGCGACGTGTGCGCGAAGACCGCCACGGTTTCGGCTGCGGCAGCAGCGGGTTTCGAAGACTCGGATTTCGGACGCATGAGGACCTCCTCGAGCCGCGCTCCGGCGCGGCTTCGCCGACCCGTCGCGCAAAGGGCGTGACAGCGAAGTGACGCATCGAGCCTCATAGGGACTGAGCTGGCGCGGCCTTTGCGCGTTCGAGGCGCAGCCGCGCCGGAGCGGGGCGAGAGGACGTGACCCGCGGCCGAAATCCGTAGCCGAGAACCGCAGCCGCAGCCCCAGCCGCAGCCGTGCCGACCGCAGCTGGCCCGAGCCCTCGAGCGCGATGCGGTGAGCATCGAGCGACGTGTGCGCGAAGACCGCCACGGTTTCGGCTGCGTTCGGACGCAGAGGACCGCGGCCGAAATCCGTAGCCTAGAACCGCAGCCGCAGCCCCAGCCGCAGCCGTGCCGACCGCAGCTGGCCCGAGCGATGGCGTCCCGCGCGTGAGAGCCTCGAGCGCGATGCGGTGAGCATCGAGCGACGTGTGCGCGAAGACCGCCACGGTTTCGGCTGCGTTCGGACGCATGAGGACCGCGGCCGAAATCCGTAGCCGAGAACCGCAGCCGCAGCCCCAGCCGCAGCCGTGCCGACCGCAGCCGGTGACTCCCCGTGTGCTCGGGTTCCGCTCCGGAACCGCGGCGTCCATGCTGGAACGGCCGTTCTAACGCCCGGGCTCGCGTTCGACATCGGCCCACAGCAGCGCCAGATCGAGCTCGATGGCCTCGAACGGCTCGGCGCGCAAGCGAGCGGCATCGCGCCAGACGCCGAGGATGGTGTAGCGCGAACCCTCTAGCCGCAAACACTCCAGCGTGTGCTCCAGCGTGTGCACCAGCCAGACGTGAACGACGCCCTCCCTCGCGTAGATGGGCAGCTTATCGGCGCGGTCGGTCTTGGCGCCGCCCGGCGACAACACCTCGCATACCCAGTCGGGCGCGAGCGTGAAGAACGGCGCGTTGGGCACCGCGGGCAACCGCGTGCGACGCCAGCCGCCCAGGTCTGGCACCACGATGTCCGCCGCAAGGTGCACCTCGGGCTCGAACAGGATGATCCAGCCGCCGGGACCATTGCGTCCGCGCTTGAAGGGGGGGCCGAGCTCCTCGCCGAGCGCGCTGGCTGCGGCGGCGTGTGGGCCCGACGGTCGCGGGCTCAGACGGAGCTCGCCAGCGACGATCTCCGCGACCTGATGAGCCGGCGCGGCGAGCACGTCCTCGTACGTGGCCTGGCGCGGTGCGGGGTCGCCCATCGGGGGTCAGTATAGCGTTCCACGCGCCGTCAGTCCGCTCCGCTATCCATCGGATCCGGCACGCAGCACCACGTGCTGCATGCGCCGCAACCCTCACACGGCTGCGGGCAATCGAGCACTCCCGCCGAATGGAAGCCGGCATTGCAGCTCCCTGCACACTGACACGAGCCTCCGAGGCTCTGGCAGCTCGCCGTGCCGCCCGCGCCAGAACTTCCCGACGCGCCGCCCGTGGAGCTGCCGCCGCTTCCGCTCGCACCTCCGGTGGAGCTGCTGCCTCCGCTGCCGCTGCCGCCGCCGGTGGAACTGCCGCCGGTGGAGCTACCGCCTCCGCCGCCCGTCGACTCCGAGCTCGAGCACGCAGCCAGGGAGAGACCCACGAACGCGAACGTGAAAAACACGCGCATGACCTCGCACAGACTACGCGCGCGGGCGCCATCGACAAAGTGCTATGCTCGGGAGTGCGGCGATGGGTGAGCCAGGTACCGGTCCGCAGACCTTCAGCCGGCGAGGTCCTGTTCCATCCGGTGGAGCGCCACCGCGCGGATCTTCGGAGCCATCGCAAAGGTCTCGCGACCGGCGTGGATCACGTCCAGCCGATCAAGTCCGAGATCTTCGAGGGCGATGCGCATCGACTTGGTGATCTGCGGCGCCGTCGTGCGCTTGAGCTCGAAGCCCAGGCGCTTTCCACCGCGTACGATCAAGAGGTCCAGCTCGGCCCCTGCGTGCGTGGCCCAGAAGTAGGCCTCGCCGCGCCGAGCGACGAGCGCGCGTCCCACCGCGCCCAGCGCAAAGCCCTCCCACGATGCTCCGATCTTGGGGTGGCGTTCGAGGTCCTCTTTCCGTTCGATTCCGAGGAGGGCGTGCAAGATGCCGCTGTCGGTCAGGTAGAGCTTCGGTGATTTGACCAGGCGCTTGCCGAGGTTCTCGTGAAAGGGCGGGAGGAAGCGCACCATGAACGTGCCGACCAGCAAATCGACCCAGCGCCGGACGGTCATGTCGCTCACGCCCAACGCTCGCGCGAGCTCGGAGAAGTTGACGACTTGGCCGTGATAGTGAGCCAGCATCGTCCAGAACCGGTGAGCCGTCATCGGTGCCATGGGCGCGCCGAGTAGCGGGAGATCTCGCTCGACGAAAGCCCTCACGAACTCTTGCCGCCACTCCAGGCTGGTCGGGTCCGAGCGAGCCAGGAACGCGCGAGGAAAGCCCCCCCTCAGCCAGAGGCGGGAGAGCCGAGCTGCCGGGACTTCGTCGAGCCCGATGGGTTCGAGCTCGTAGTGGTAGATGCGGCCCGCGAGAGACTCGGAGCTCTGGCGCAGGAGCTCTGGCGCCGCGCTGCCCAAGATGAGGAAGCGCGCGCGTCGCGGCGCGCGGTCGGCGAGCACCCGCAGTACCGGAAACAGATCCGAGCGTCGCTGCACTTCATCGACGATCACGAGGCCGCGCAGCGGTTCGAGCGCGAGCATCGGGTCTTCCAGTCGCCGCAGGTCCTCGGGGCGCTCCAGATCGAAGAACGTTACCGGTGCGCGCTCGCTCCGGGCCAGTTCGCGCGCCAGGGTCGTCTTGCCGACCTGCCGCGCACCGAGCAAGGCGACCACGGGATGTCGCCGCAGCCTTTGGCTCAGGGCGGCTACGTGAAAGTCGCGGTTCACGTCCGGACTTACCTTGAAAATTCAACATGCCATGATGAAATTTCTAGGTATGGGTGAGCGCTCAGAACTCGAGGTCCGACGGATCGCGCACGACGATCTCGGGGTCGCGGGACTCGGGCCAGTAGAGCGTGACTCGGCCGCGCACGCGGACCTTCTTGCCCAGGGCGCCGAGGGGCGACTGCGTGAACTTGGGCAGATCCTTGGCGAAAATGCGGATCAGTAGCGCGCCGTCGTGGGGATCCTGGAAGCCCAGGTAGAGCGCCTTCGGCAGGTGATCGACGGCGGACTTCACCGTTCCTTCCACGATCACCGTGCGGCCCAGGTACTTCGACGCCTGTTCGGGTGCGATGACGCCCGCGGGGCCTTTGGGCTCGCTCGGGAGCTTCGGCACGTCGACGGCGTTTCCTCCCGCAGGTGTGCCGGCGACCAGGGCCACGAGCCCGCCGTCTTCGCTCTTCGCGAGGACCATGCCGCCGGCGACCACCGTGTACGGCATGGTGAAGGGCTGCTGGGTGGCGATGCCGTAGTATTCGTAGAAGCCCTCGCCGTAGGCGCGCGTGTCGCCGAACGAGTAGAGGCTCTTGCAGTAGTGCGTCGCCGCGTCGAACGTGCAGCCCTGGGTGTCCTGGCGCCAGATCACGTAGGGCGTCTTGGTGGTGGTGATGGGGGAAGTGAAGGCGGCGCCCTTGGCGTCGCTGCGATCGTCGAGGTGCACGCCCTCCATCACGAGCCAGTGGCTGTGGAACAGGTGATCGCCGGCCATGGACACGTAGCCCATCTCGTCGGTCTGGATGTCTTCGAAGGCGATGAAGCGGAAGTCGCCGGCTGCGTAGCCTGGGACACTCGTGGCATCGAGCACCATCTCGCCCATCGTGGCGTCCTCGCGTCCGTCGCAGTTGGAGCTCACCGCGCAGGTGTCACCGTTGCGCCAGATGACGTAGCCGAGCTCGCCCTGGGGCGTCGTGCGAATCACCGGCATCGGCCCCATGGGCAAGTAGCCGCCGTCTCCGAACCCGCCGTTGCCCGCGGCCGGAACGAACGCGGCGTCCCCCGTGTCGAGACTCAGCGCGAAGAGGGCCTGTTGATCCGGGTTCGCCTGGAGGTAGCTACGGATCGCGGAGCTGGTCTTGGGGAAGGGGCTCTGGCCCCAGAGCGTGTTCCAGTCGAGCTTGTAGCGGATGAACACCACGCCGTGGCCGTCGGCGATGACGGGCCAGCCGTCGAAAGCGTCGGTGTCCGTCGAGGCGCTGGTGCGCACGGTGGGCTTCTTCTTCCAGAGCTGCTTGCCATTGGTGGTGTCGACGGCGTGGACGAAGAGATCCGTCGTCACGAACACCACGCTGTGGCGCGACGGCGAGTGGGCTGGGGGTTGGGCGGCCGCTGCGCCGGCGGCGTAGGACCAGACAGCCTTGCCGAGGGTGTTCGTGTCCACGGCGTAGAGCGTGCCGGCCTTGGACGCGAAGTAGAGGTGGCTGTCCACCAAAATGGGAGAGGTCTCGAGCGCAGCGTCGGCCGCGAAGCTCTCGCCCTTCTTGCCGTCGGCTGCATCGAGCGCGTAGAGGTGGCCGTCGCTCGAGGGTACGTAGAGCCGAGCGTCCTGCGCGTCGTAGACGGGCGTCGCCGCGAGCTTGCCGCCGGGCGCGACGCTGTAGATCACGCTTCCGCTCTTCTGATCGATGGCGTGGACTTGATCGCCGGCCACCATGTACACGCGGCCGCCGCCGGTCACTGGCTGTACGGTGGTCGGGACGGCCAAGTGCCCCGGCGCGTGTTTGCCCGTCGCGTCGGCGCCGTTCCACTGCCACGCATATTTCCAGGGCGTCGCAACGTACTCGGCGGTGTAACCGGTGTGCTGCGCGTTGCCCGCGAGCATGGTCCAGTCGCCTTGGCTCGGAACGATGCCTCCGCCGACGCCGCCGGTTGCGCTGGCGCCCGTGCCGCCGGCGCTGGTGCCGCCCGCCCCGCTCGTTCCGCCGGCGCCGCCCGTCGTGGAGGCGTCGCCCGCGCTGCCCCCGCTCGCGGGCGTGCCGCTGCCGCCTTCGTCGCTCGAACACGAGCCGAGGAGCGCGAGGGCTCCGGTCACGACCAGGAAGAGGGGAACGGATTTTCGGCGCATGGCACCGGATTTTCTGCGTGCACTCGCCCAGCGTCAAACCCGTCGTCGCGAATGGTATCTTCGGCAAGATGCGAAGCCTTGCGTACGTTCTCTCGCTGATCTCGTGCTGTCAGCTCGTCGCGTGCGGCTCCGACGACTCTTCGGGCGGCAGCGGCGGCAGTGGGGCGAGCAGCACCGGCGGGGCAGGCAGCGGTGGCGGCGGGACGAGCGGGAGCGGCGGCACCTCGAGCGGCGGCTCCGGCGGGACGGGGGGCGGCGTCGTGCCTGCGCCGGGCGCGGGCGAGCGCCTCTTCGTTCCCGAGATCGTCGCCGACGACGGTTCGCAGAAGATTTGGAACTACCGCCAGAAGTCCACACCGTTCTGGTTCGGCAAGGTCGACTCGAAGAACAACTACACCGACTGTCGTGCGGGCTACGACGCGCACCGCTTGATGGTGCGCTGCGCGGTCTTCGATCAGAAGATCTACGACGCTGCGACGGACGACGCGCTCGAGAACTGGGACAGCCTCACGCTGCTTTTGGATCTCGATGGCGCGAAGAGCGACAAGGCGCTCGACGCGCGTTCGCTCCGCATCGACGCCCAGGCCAAGCGCCAGGGTGCCGAACGCAGCGTCGTCTATCGCGGTGGCGCCGGCGCTTGGACCAAAGACTCCGCCAGCACCGGCACCGACCCGAGCGCGGGCGCCGACGGAATCGTGCTCGAGAAGGGGTATCGCGGTGAAGCCGCCGACAAGAGCCGAGGCTGGCACGTCACGTTCTTCGTGGGCTGGAAGGCGCTCGGTCTCTCAGCGCCGCCTCTCGATTCTGACGCTGCGCGGAGCCTCCGCCTCGCCGTCGTGAGCTACGACCGAGACGACGCCGGTGGAAGCGTGCACGGTGAGACCGTGCGCTGGCCTTCACAGTCCGTGGCGCTCGATCAGCCCAAGACCTGGGGCATGGTCGAACTCTTGCCGACGCACTATGCGTCGTGGGCAGAGAGCGGAAGCGCGACGGGCGCGGGCAAGCCCGCCTACGCCATCGGCTACGCTCCCGAAGCGTTCGCGACGGGGACGGAGGCCACGACCAGCATCCGGCACGGGCTCGCCGGCGCAGTGGTGGAAAACGCATCGGTGGGCGCCTCTGGCACGCTCTGTTCCGGCAACGACGGCTACAACTTCGGTGACGGCGCAGCGAGCTACGGTGGCAACACAGAACGCAACTACTTCCACGTCCAAAACCAGGAAGACTACGCGGACTGGCCCTGTTTTTCGAAGATCTACCTGAAGTTCCCGCTCGGACAGCTGGCGACCGGCAAGGTGGTCGTGAAGGCCACGCTCGTCATGCACCACAAGGAGCCCACGAGCGGCGGACCCGAAGGCGAGCGCTCGCTGATCCAGGCGTTCCCGGTTGCCAATCTCCTCCGGAGCGGCGCGCCTTGGACGGAGCAGAACATCACCTGGAACGACGCGCCGTTTCCGTTCGAGAATGCGGCTGGCGCTTGGGGCGATCGCACGGGCAACGTGCAGACGGGATGGGACAAGCTGCCCGAGTGGTCCTTCGACGTGTCGCGAGCCTTCGCGCGCATCTACGCTGCGGGTGACGCGAGCGCGAGCTTCGCCCTCTATTCCGCCGACGGCGAGTACCACACGGGCAAGCAGTTCGTGAACTCGTCCGACTTCCCCGACTGGGGCGACCCCAACCAGCGCCCACGCCTCGACGTGACGCTCGCCGATCCCAAGTGAGAAGCCATGCGAACCAGCGCCCTCTTCCTCTGCTTCGCCCTCGCCCTCCCGAGCACCGCGCACGCCCAGTCGGAATGGACCCAAGACGGCCACGACGCGCAGCGGAGCGGCCATTCGCCCGTTCCGCCCGATGCGCCGTGGCAGTTCGCCTGGACCTGGAACGGCTCGGGCGACAGCGCTGGCAGCGTCAGCGGCCACAAGTACCATCAGCCGAAGAGCTACTCTCCGTGGGAGGCGCGCACCGTCATGGGGGGCGACGCGGTCTACGTGCCCGCCGGCGACCTGGGGCTCTACGCGCTCGCGGCCGCTGACGGCAAGGTCCTGTGGAACGCGAAGCCAACGGCGTTCCACGCGACTCCGGCTTACGATCCGACGACAGGGCGCGTGTTCGCCGGCGGCGAAGACGGCAAGCTCCACGCCTTCGACGCCAAGACCGGCAACGAGCTCGGAAGCTACGCCGCGGGCGCTCCCATTCGGAAGAGCGTGCTTTTGGCTGCTGGTGCCGCCTTCGTGGTCACGAGCGCGGGGGAGCTCCACAAGATCGACCCGGTGAAGCTCACCAAGATCTGGTCCTATGCGGCAGGCTCGGCAGGGCAGACCCCCGCCGCCTACTCCGCGGCCAAGGAGCGTGTGGTCTTCTGCACCGCCGACCTCCAAGTGCACGCCGTGGGCGCGGCAGATGGCAAGCTCGCCTGGAAGAAGAAGCCTTCCCCGCGCACGCCGGGCTACCCCTTCGAGTTCGAAGGCGGGTGGCCGGTCATCGCCGAGCAGCACGGGATCGTGTTCGTGCGCATGAACCTCGGCATCGATCTGATCTTCGGGCCCGGCGACTGGCCGACGACCAACGCCCAGATCCGGCAGAAGCTCGTGACCGAGCCCCAGTGGAAGAACCTGTTCGCGCTGGATCTCGAGAGCGGCGACGAAAAATTCGTGCCCGCCGTCGGGCCGCAAGGCGTCGAAGACTTCGGCGACAAGCCGAACCTGAGGGTGCACTCGTTCCCCGTCGTGCGCGTGCTCCCGGACGGCAAGGAGGTCGCGTACCAGACCTTCCGCAACGGCGACACCAAGGATCCGAGCTGGGATGCGCGTTGGGACTCGCACTTGGGCGAGATGGTGCTCGACGACACGACGGTGCCCGGGCTCGCGGCCGGAGACTTGCGCTTCGTGGCGTTCGACGGCGGCTTTCTGCACATCACCGACGAGAACTGCCCGCTCACGGCCGCGGGTGACGTGCTCTTCTTCTCGCACTGGGCGGCGACAAGCGCCTACCGCGTCACCGATCGCGGCCCGACGCTGGGCCTGACGGGCGCGAGCCCCATCGCGACCGAGAAGCTGCCGCCCATCCTGCGCGCCAACACCTGCGACTGCGGCGACTTCGACCCGAAGACGCACTACTCGACGAGCTGTGCGCTGCAATACGATCACGGTGGCTCGGGTTGCTCCGGCCGTTATTTGGGCGCACCCGGCTTCTACTCCTATTACGGCGTGCTCGATCCACCGACCCCCAAGCGCGACGCCTACAGCGAAGGCATCCTGCCTCGATACAGCTACGTGAGCCGGAACCACATGGTGATCGAGGGCAACAGCGGAGATCTCCTCGTGCTCACCCACTCCGGCACGGTGCCGCCCGATCCACCGCCGGGAAGCGGCGGCGCGAGCTCGGGAGGCAGCGGCGGTGGAGGCGGCGCGAGCGCGGGTTCCGGCGGCGCGACCAACGGCGGTACCGGCACGGCTTCCGGCGGGAAGGGCTCCGGTGCTGCTCCGGCGAGCGGCGACGACTCGGGCTGCGGGTGCCGCACAACGCACGAGGCGCCCGGGGACTTCGCCGCCTTCGTCGCGGCGTCGGTGTTCGCCTTCGGACTCCGCCGTTCTCGAAAGCGCCTCGCATCCGCCTTGACGCTGGTGGCCCTCGCGAGCGTCGCGTGTTCCGACGACTCGTCGAGTGGAGGAGGGGGCGGCGCGGGCGCATCGAGCGGCGGCGCGCCCAGCGGCGGTGGAGCGAGCGGTGCGGGTGGAGCGAGCGGGAGCACGAGCGGCGGCACGGGCAGCGGTGCGAGTGGAGGCGCCGGTGGCAGTGGCGCACTCGGCGGACAGGCGGGCAGCGGCGGGCTTCCGAGTGGGGGCGGCGGTGCGGGCACCGGCGGCGCCGCCGGAACCGGTGGCGGCGGCACCGGCGGAACCGCAGCGGTGATCGATGCCACCACGCTCACGAACAAGCTGATGTTCGGTTACCAAGGCTGGTTCCTCTGTCCGAGCGATGGCTCAGCGCCGAACCGCTGGGTTCACTGGTTCAAGTCACAGAACCCGGCAGCGAGCGAGCTCAGCGTCGACATGTGGCCCGACACGAGCGAGCTCGGCGCAGACGAGCTCTTCGACACGAATCTCGTCATCGGCGGCAAGAAGGCCCAGCTCTACTCGGCGTACAACGCCAAGACGGTCGCGCGTCACTTCCAATGGATGAAGGACGCTGGCATCGACGGCGTGTTCCTCCAGCGCTTCCTCTCGGAGCTCTCGGACCCGGCGTTCCTGGCGTTTCGCGACCAAGTGACCCAGAACGTACGCGCCGGCGCCGAAGCCCAGGGCCGCACGTTCGTCATCATGTACGACATTTCGGGCGCGAAGCCGGCGAGCTGGGTGGCCGATCTCCAGAACGACTGGAAGCACCTGGTGAACGACCTGCAAGTCACCACGAGCCCGCGCTACCTGAAGCACGACGGGAAGCCCCTGCTGGCCCTCTGGGGTCTCGGGTTCACCGACCGCCCGGGAACGCCGGCCGAGGCCAATCAGATCATCACGTGGTTCAAGAACGGCGCGCCCGCGAACCAGCAGGTGACGCTGATGGGCGGCGTCCCCACCTACTTCCGTACACTGAACAACGACTCCAAGACGGATCCGGCTTGGGCGCAGGTCTACGCGTCGTTCGACGTGGTTTCACCCTGGTCCGTGGGCCGCTTCGCCGACGCCGCGGGCGCCGACAACTTCGCGAAGAACCTGATCGCGCCCGATCTCGCTTGGGCGAACGGCAAAGGCGTCGACTACATGCCCGTGGTCTTCCCGGGCTTCTCTTGGAAGAACCTGAACGGCGGCGCGTTGAACCAGATCCCGCGGAAAGGCGGCAGCTTCTGGTGGCGCCAGCTCTACAACGCCCTGAACGCGGGCAGCACCATGGTGTACGGCGCCATGTTCGACGAGGTCGACGAGGGCACGGCCATGTACAAGCTCGCCGCCAAGGCATCCGACGCGCCGGATGGAGCGAGCTTCGTCACCCTGGACGCGGACGGCCAGAACCTGCCGAGCGACTGGTACCTGAAGCTCGCGGGAGCGGGCAGCAGAATGCTCCGAAAAGAAATCGCGCTCACGCCGGCGGTCCCCATCACGCCCTGAGGTGCACGAGCACGTCGGTCGTTCCTGCTTGCGAGCGGGGGCCAAGCTCCGCACCATGTTCCCCCGTGAACGAGGACGTCGTCGACCGTGCCCTCCGCGCCATCGACCAACGGGACCACGACGCCGTCGAGGGGCTGCGTAGCGCGATCCGCCCCGAGCACCTCGACGCCATCCTCGACAGCTGGCGGGCGTCTCTGCCCTGGGACGCCAAGGATCTCTTCGTGGCGCTCTTGATGGACCAAACCTCGGCTCGCCTCGAGCTCTTGATGCGCGACGCGCTCGCGTCGCCGACGGTCGAGACCCGCGCGTACTCCGTGTGCTACCTGCTCGGTTCACTGTCTCACTTCGAGCAGCTGCTGTCGGGTGGCGGCTGGGTCGATCCGACGAAAGTGGACCAGGCCATCGCTCGCTGGCGCAGCACGACGGGCACGCCCGACGCGCCCCCGACCTGCGACGATTGCGGTGCGCCGCGCGCGCCGGGCGGCGCGGCCTGCGGCTTCTGCGGGCGCCCGTTCGTGGCCCCGAGCGCTCTCGCCAGCGACGTGCGTTTCGTCCTCGGGCGGCACTGGAAGATCCGCGTCGGGCAAGGCAAGGACGGCGACACGGTCATCGCGAGCGAGACGAACGTGATCCCGCCGGGCCCCGTCGCCATGAAGATCGTGGCCATCGAAGGTGAATTCGGGATCGACGCCTTGCTCGTGCGCTTGTTCTTCACCACCCGGGGCGAGCCCGAGCTCTTGACCGCTTCGACCAGTCGGGTGAAGCCCGAGTCGAACGTGCTCGAGAAGACCTGGAGCATCCAGAAGCGCGGCGACTTCGAGATCCAGGTGCTCGACGCCACGGCACGGCATCTGCTGGCCCAGGTGAAGTTCCGCATCGTAGGCTGAGCGGTCGAGGAGAAGGTCCTGAGCGTGAGCTTCGAGATCCGCGAAGGTGAGCTCATCGCGGGCAAGCTGCGGCTGCTCCGCCCGCTCGGCCAAGGCGGGATGGGCGTCGTCTGGGTGGCGCGCCACGAAGCGCTCGACACCGAGGTCGCGGTGAAGCTCATCCGGCCGGAACGCATCGCGCGCGACCCTCAGGTACTCGGTCGCTTCGAGCTCGAGGCCAAGGCGACGGCGCGCATAGCCCATCCGAACGTGGTCAAGGTGATGGACTACGGCACGGTGGAAGGCAGCGTCCCGTACATCGTGATGGAGCTCCTCCAAGGCTTCTCGCTCGCGGAGCTGCTCGCGAGCGGCGGGCGTCTGAGCCTCGAGAGCGCGCGGCTCTTGGTCGAGCAGGTGGGCGGCGCCTTGGCCTCGGCGCACGAGCGCGGCATCGTGCATCGCGACATCAAGCCGCACAACGTCTTCATCGTGGCCGGAGCGCTCGACGACGCGCTCTCGGTGAAGGTGCTCGACTTCGGAATCGCGAAGCTCTTGGGCGAAGACGCCTTGCCCGGGGCGGGCTCGGCGTTTACCGAGACCGGCACCATCGTCGGCTCACCGCCCTACATGAGCCCCGAGCAGATCGAAGGCCGCAAGGACATCGATCTACGGGCAGACCTCTGGTCTCTCGGGGTCATCGCGTACGAAGCGCTCACCGGGCAGCTGCCGTTCCGTGGAAGCTCGTTCGTGGCGGTCGGCGCCGCGGTGCTCGACGGCAAGTACGTCCCCGCGACGGAGCTCCGCCCCGGCTTGCCGCGGGCCGTGGACGACTTCCTGTCCAAGGCCCTGTCCGTGGATCTCGAGGGGCGTTTCCAGTCCGCGAAGGAGATGGTGCTCGAGTTCCAGAAGATCGCCGCGGACGAAGTGCACGCCCTCCCGACCCTCCCGGCCGCCGAGCTAGAGGACGCGGCACTGGCCGAGACCGTCGAGGCCCCCGCGCCCCAGCCCGCGACGCGGAGCCACGCGCCGCTCGCCGTGGAGAAGCGCGTCACGCGCTCGCGCCTCCGAGTGCTCGTGCCGCTCGGCGCTGCTGCCAGCGTGATCGGCGCGTTCTTCGTGCTGCGGGCTCGTGGACCCGCGAGCTGTCCCGCCGGCATGCAGCGCATCGACGGTGCCGAATTTCGCATGGGCTCGGCCGCCGAAGGCGAAACGCCGAGTGACGAGACCCCGGCGCATCGCGAAAATGTCCGCGCCTTCTGCATCGACGTCACGGAGGTCAGCGTGGCCGCGTATGCCAAGTGCACGAGCTGCGAGCGGCTCCCGCTCAGCGTACAGGGTGAAGGGCTCACGCCCAACGCGGTCGGGTTCTGGAGTCAATTCTGCAATCGACCCGAGGCGGCCGAGCACCCCGCCAACTGCGTCGATTGGGACCGGGCCAACGCCTACTGCGAAGCGATGGGCAAGCGGCTGCCGACCGAGGCCGAGTGGGAGCTCGCCGCACGCGGCAGCGAGGCGCGCACCTACCCCTGGGGCGAGACCAGCCCGAACGGCACGCTCCTCAACGCTTGCGGCGCCGAGTGCAGTCGCATGTTGAGCGAACGCCTCGAGCGTACCGGGCGAGGCGCTTGGCCTCGCATGTACGCGGACGAAGACGGGGCACCCAGCACGACCCCGGTGGGAACACGGCGCGCTGGGGCGACTCCGCTCGGTGTCCTGGATCTCGCGGGCAACGTCTGGGAGTGGACGAGCGGCCACTATTGCCGCTACGACGCGCCGGACTGCGGGGATTCGCGGCGCGTGATCCGCGGCGGCGGTTGGGACACGGTCGAGAGCCAAGACGTGCGCGCCGCGCGCCGGCTGCCGAGCGCTCCGGGTGCACGCAGCTGGAGCGTCGGCTTTCGCTGTGCCAAGTCCTTGTGATCGCGCGTCACGTCGCGCGAAAAAAGCACTGGCGCGCCTGGCCGGTCGATGCTGAAACCTCCGCGTCCCATGGCGCTCCGATCCTCCCTTCTGCCGGGCCTCGCGTCTTGCCTCCTTCTGATCGCCTGCGGTTCGCGCTCTCGTCTGCTCGAGCCCCCGCAAGGGACGGGCGCGGCCGGTACCGGAGCCTCGGGCGGAGGTGGAGCCGGCGGCTTCGGCGGCGGCTTCGGTGGCGGTGGCTTCGGCGGCGGTGGCTTCGGCGGCGCCGGAGGCTCAGTCGGGGGTTTCGGCGGCGTGGGTGGTTCGTCCTGCTCGAGCCTCGCCAACCTGGTTCCGGTGATCCACGTGGAGAGCTCGGGCGCGAGCGACACGTTCCCGAAGCTCACGCGATCCATGAGCGACGGGAGTCAGCTCACACTCGGTCTCATGCGCACGGACACCGCGACCGGGTGGCGCGAAATCCTCCACGCGAGCTTCCTGCCGTGGATGAGCTGGCCGCTCGATCCGCTGCAACCCACGTTCTCGAGCTTCAAGAGCCCGGAGCTCGACCCGGCGTTCGCCATCGGCCCGAGCACCGACGACCACCTCGGGCTCTTGGTTTCCCACGACTTGGTCGCGAGCTTTGCTGCCACCGTCTCGGCAAATGCGTCGAATCCGGGGCCGAACGTCACGCTGTCCAACACCGGCAGCGCCATCTTCGTCTCCTACTCCCAAAGCGCGCACCTCGTCGCCAACTCGAGCGGCATGACGCTGATGGGCCACGTGGTGAACGCGGGCCTCGGTGTCGCCGACTTCACCTTGGCCTGTGGTCTCGGCGTCAACGTGGCGGACGCAACCCCCTTC